>Ga0209709_10003036_pt1 | contig 14167 bp, 10 predicted proteins | sample ArcticOcean_MG_C_2_FD_187435 | JGI IMG/M metagenome (GOLD analysis project Ga0209709, IMG submission 187435) | Marine microbial communities from western Arctic Ocean - ArcticOcean_MG_CB4_136 (SPAdes) (version 2) | ecosystem: Environmental > Aquatic > Marine > Oceanic | place: Arctic Ocean... | reverse complement strand
AAATGGAAAGATGAACAATCTGGTCAAGACAAGTATTCAACTGAAATTGTAATTCAAGGATACAATTCTTCACTTACTATGTTGGGTGGTGGAAACACTGGCGGTGGTGGTATTCAAAATGACAATACTCAAACACCAGCTAATAATTTTGAGGATACTCCTCAAGTCTCAAATGATATGGATGACGAAATTCCTTTCTAGTTTCTATGCAAAACACAGAAATTCCTAAAGACAAAAATATTAAACTTATCTCAATGCATGATGAGATGAGTTCATCATACTTATCTTATGCGATGAGTGTAATTGTTAGTAGGGCCCTACCAGATGTAAGAGATGGATTGAAACCAGTCCATAGAAGAATATTATTTGCTATGTATAAGGGTGGCTATGACTGGTCAAAACAATTTAGAAAATCTGCAAGAATAGTAGGTGACGTTATTGGTAAATATCACCCACATGGTGATCAATCAGTTTATGATGCTCTCGTTAGAATGGTTCAAGACTTTTCGATGAGTTTACCATTGGTCCAAGGACAAGGTAACTTTGGATCTATAGATGGAGATCCAGCAGCTGCTATGAGGTATACTGAAACAAGATTAGCCAAGGTTTCCCAATATTTAATTGATGACATAGAAAAAAATACTGTTGATTATAAAAGCAATTATGATGAAACTGAAAAAGAGCCAACTGTTTTACCCGCTCAATATCCTAATCTATTAGTAAACGGTGCAGGCGGTATTGCCGTTGGAATGGCTACAAGTATTCCCCCACATAATTTAGGTGAAATTATAAGTGGAACATTGGCTTTAATTGAAAACAAAGATGTTAAAATTAAAGAATTAATGAAGCATATACCAGGTCCTGATTTTCCAACAGGGGGTATTATTATTGGAAAAGAAATTATTAAAGCTGGCTATAATGTTGGTCGAGGCTCTTTTAAGATTAGAGGTGAAATTAGTGTAGAAACGCAAAAAAATGGGAGAGAGAGGCTTGTTATAACCTCAGTGCCTTATCAGGTAAATAAATCAGTTTTAAATGAACGAATAGCCCAACTAGTAAGAGAGAAAAAAATAGAAGGTATTAAAGATATAAGAGATGAGTCAAATAGGGAGGGTATCAGAGTTGCCATTGACTTAAGAAATGGTGTTGAACCCGAAACAATTAAAAGGCAACTTTACAAAAATACATCTATCGAAAGCTCCTTTGGTTTTAATACTCTTGCAATTGTCAATGGAAAACCAAAAATTTGTAATTTAAAAGATTTTTTAACTAACTTTTTAACATTTCGTGAAGATGTCGTAATCAAGAAAACTAAATTTGATTTAAAAAAAGCAGAGGATAGAGCTCATATATTAATTGGTTTATCTGTATCTGTAGAAAATTTAGATAAAATTATAAAAATTATTAGATCATCAAAGACACCAGATGATGCAAAAAAATCTTTATTAGCTACGAAATGGAAAATTAACAAATCTTTAAAATTAATTTCATTAATAGAAGATAAAAAGGGTAAAAATTTATATTCACTATCTGATCCACAAGTTGTTGCAATTTTGGAGCTTAAACTTCAAAAATTAACAGCGTTAGGAATAAATGAAATTGAAGTTGAAATAAAGAAATTAGCCGACTTAATTAAAGGACTTAAAAAAATTATTAATTCAAAAAAAGAACTTTTAAAAGTAATTAGTGAAGAGCTTACATATATTAAGGAAAAATTTGCGGTACCAAGAAGAACTAAAATTATTGATGCAATACTAAATTATGATATTGAAGAAACTATTCAAAAAGAGTCTGTAATCATTACAGTAACATTTCAAGGATATATTAAAAGAGGCGCTTTAAGCAATGTAAAACAACAAAAAAGAGGTGGAAAAGGTAAATCTGGCATTACTACAAGAGATGAAGATTCAGTAGTACAAACATTATCTGTCAACACTCATACCTCTGTTCTTTTCTTTTCTACAGAAGGTCTTGTTTACAAAGTTAAAGCGTGGAAAATTCCCGAAGGGTCAACAACATCAAAAGGCAAATCTTTATTCAATATTTTACCTTTAAAAAGTCATCAATCAATTAGTTCAATAATGCCTTTTCCTGAAGATGAGAGTGACTGGAAAAACTTACAAATAGTATTTGCTACAGCAAAAGGAAAAGTGAGAAAAAATAGTCTTGAGGATTTTTCATCTATTAATTCAGCTGGAAAGATTGCAATGAAGCTTGACCCTAATGATAAAATTGTAGGTGTAGAAATTTGCAAAGATGACCAAAATATAATGTTAAGTACTAAAAATGGAAAATGTATAAGATTCGAATCTAAAAAACTTAGAATATTTAAAGGAAGATCTTCAAAAGGTATTAAAGGTATTGATTTAGCTCCTAATGATGAAATAGTTTCTCTATCTATTGTAAATCAAGAAAAAAATAAAAAAAATAAGAATGACATAAAAACAGGGTTAGATGCAAAAGAAAGGTTTATATTATCTATTACGGAAAATGGTTATGGAAAGAAAACTTCTCATTTTGATTATAGAGTAACTAATAGAGGCGGTAAGGGTATTATTGGCATAATCAACTCGCCAAGAAATGGAAGTATATGTTCTTCATTCCCAGTATTTGTAGGTGATGAAATAATGATATCTACTAACAAAGGTAGAGTCATTAGAGTTGCGGTTAAAGAAATTAGATCTGCTGGTAGGAATACACAAGGTGTTAGGATTATTAAATTATCCGGAGATGAAAAAGTAGTTTCAGCTATAAAAATTGATGATAACTTGGCTTAATGAAAAAAGTTGCCATATATCCCGGTACATTTGATCCAATTACTTTTGGTCATATTGATGTTATCAAAAAAGCTTTAAAATTATTTGATAAAGTTATCATTGCCACATCTGATGGTGCTAATAAAAATTATTTTTTTAATTCAGCAGAAAGAATTGAAATAATTAAGAAAGCACTTTTTTCTGATTTAAAATTAGATAAAAAAAAAATTGAAGTTATTTCTTTTACCTCTTTAACAACTGATCTTTGTAAAAAATATAAATCTAATATTATTTTAAGAGGCTTAAGAGCAGTTTCTGACTTTGAATATGAATTCCAATTAGCAGGAATGAATAGAAAATTAAACAATAATATAGAAACAATTTTTTTAATGTCAGATGTTGAAAATCAAATTATTTCTTCAAGATTTGTAAAAGAAATAGTTAGATTAAAAGGAGATATTAAAAAATTTACTACAAAAAGTACCATAAACTCGCTAAAAGAAAAATATGAATAAATTTATAGCAAAATTATTAATTTTATTTTTTATACTAACTAACCATACAATTGCAGAGGAGAATATAATGATTTTAAAACTTAAAGATGGAGACATAAAAATTGAACTTTTTGAAGATGTGGCACCAAATCACGTTAAAAGAATTAAACAACTTGCTAAAGAAGGCAAATATGATGGTGTTGTTTTTCACAGAGTTATAGATGGCTTTATGGCACAAACTGGAGACGTTAAATTTGGTAATTCGTCTAATGGTGATTTTGATTTAAAAAGAGCTGGTCAGGGCGGTTCTGATTTGCCCGACCTCAAGGAAGAATTTAGTGATCTGCCTCATGAAAGAGGAACATTGTCCATGGCAAGATCACAGAATCCAAATAGTGCTAATAGCCAATTTTTTATTTGTTTTAAAGAATCGTCGTTTCTTGACAGACAATACACAGTTTTTGGTAAAGTTGTTGAAGGCATGGAGCTAGTTGATAAAATTAAAAAAGGTGATTCAGATGATAACGGCTCTGTTTCTGACCCAGACAAAATTATTAGCTTTAAGTAAAATCTACATACAGTTATGGCATTAAAAAATTTTAGATTTAATGTCATTGAGACTGAAAAGTTTGCTAGGGTAGGTTTAATTGAAACTCATAGAGGCGACATTCAAACTCCTGCTTTTATGCCAGTTGGCACTCAAGCCACAGTTAAAGCTTGTTTAATTGAAGATGTTATTAAAACTGGTTCTGAAATCATATTATCTAATACATATCACTTAATGATTAGACCTGGAGTTGATAGAATAATTTCAGCTGGTGGTCTTCATAAATTTATGAATTGTAAACTTCCAATTCTAACTGACTCTGGTGGCTTTCAGGTTATGTCTCTTTCAAAATTAAACAAAGTCGATAGAGAAAAAGGTGCAATTTTTAATTCTCATGTTGATGGTAAAAAATTTGTGCTAAGCCCTGAAGAAAGCATAAGAGTGCAAAAAGGTTTAGATTCGGACATAGTAATGATCATGGATGAATGTCCAAAAAAAACCACAGATTATGATCTTATTAATAAATCCATGGAATTATCGATATATTGGGCTGAAAGGTCCAAAGTTGCTTTTGGATCAAATCCTCACAAGGGGTTATTTGGAATAGTTCAGGGAGGCTTGTTTAAGGATTTAAGGATTAAATCGCTTAATGTATTAACAAAAATTGATTTTGATGGTTACGCTATAGGGGGTCTGGCTGTAGGTGAAACTCAAAATGAAATGTTCAATGTCTTAGATGATATTAAAGAAGTTATGCCAAAGAATAAACCAAGATATTTAATGGGTGTTGGAACACCTGCTGATATATTGGGCGCCGTTAAGAGAGGTGTTGACATGTTTGACTGTGTAATGCCAACAAGATCGGGCAGAACAGGGCTAGCTTTTACTTGGAATGGTCGCCTAAACATCAAAAATAATAAATTTAAAAGTAACAATGAACCATTAGATATCAATTGTTCTAATCTAAATCTAAATAAGTATTCAAAAAATTATTTAAATCATCTTTTTAATACAAACGAGATATTAGGTGCAACACTGCTTACTCTTCATAATATCAATTTTTATCAAGAATTAATGTCTGCAATTAGAGAAAATATCAAAAAAGGAACATTTGATAAATTTCACGATGAATACATTGATAAGTTGTAATTTAAATATTTGCAATTACTCAAGTTATGGAATAACTAATTGTTTTTTGGTAATAAAAATTATTTAGTTTAGATATTTTTTTATTGTTTAGATTTTTAAGTGTAAAGAAATTTAAAAATTTTAAAGAAGACTTCACCAAAAGTTTTTTTTTAAAATTAAATAAAAAAAACATTAATCTCAACTTCATTAATTTCTATGTGGGCCCTTAGCTCAGTTGGTAGAGCAATTCCCTTTTAAGGAATGGGTCGATGGTTCGAGTCCATCAGGGCTCACCAATAAAAAATCTCTAAATTATTTAACCAAATGTAATTGGTGGGTAATTTAAAATAACACTATTTTCCCACTCTTTTAAGTCTTTAATTCTTTTAGTTGAAGAGGGGTGTGTACTCATGAATTGAGGAGGTTCTTTCCCTTTATTTGCTTCTTTCATTCTATTCCATAACTCTTTTGTTTCTCTAATGTCAAAACCTGATAGTGAGGCAAAAATCATTCCTAAATAGTCTGCTTCAGTTTCTTGTGTTCTAGAAAATGGGTTCATTATTCCTATTTGAGATATAAGACCAACTGTATTCATTCCTGTAACTCTATTAACTTGAGAAAGTTTTCCACCAGAAAGAATATCAAAAAGTTGAGTGCCTGTATTTAAAAGAGCTCCTCTACTAGCTCTTTCAACAGAATGTTTGGCAACAGCGTGAGCAATTTCATGTCCCATTACTGCAGCTAATCCATCTGTATTCTTGGTTACATCTAAAATTCCTGTATAGATAGCAATTTTTCCACCTGGCATGCACCAAGCATTTTTAATTTTTTTGTTATCTATTAATATGTACTCCCAATCAAAATTTTTTGTTGGATCATCTATATTCGCTCTATAAAAATACTCAGAAATTGATTCTTCTATTTTTTTTCCAATATCTTTAATTTCATTGAGTGACTTTAAGTCATCACTCATTTTTTCTTTTTCTTTAACTTTTTCGTAGATTCGCGCAGCTTGTGCGTTCAACTTAGACTCTGGTATAATTTTTAATTGCCTTCTGTCTGTAATGGGAGCTGTAGAGCAGCCATTAATCATAACACCACAACAGCCACAACCAATGTAGTTTAAAAATTTTCTTCTATTCATTTTAATAATTTTTTGATATTTATATAAGTATAAACATATATGAATTTAAACAACAAAATTTTAGCAGTTCTTTTTATTATAGCTGTTTCATTTGTTATCTATACTAGTTATTACTAAATAATTTATGCCTAATAAGAAAAAATCATTTGCACTAAAATTAAGAAATTACTTTTTTACTGGTGTTATTGTTTTAGTTCCAATAGGATTTACACTTTATTTAAGTAAATTCTTAATTAATTTTTCAACAAAGTTAGTTCCCATTGGACTTAACCCAAATACTTATCTCCCTTATTCAATACCCGGAATAGAAATAATTTTAACAATTATCTTTATTACAGTAGTGGGTGGCCTTTCCTTATCTTTTTTAGGTAAAAAATTTTTACAAATAATTGATGATCTATTTAAAAGAATACCTATATTAAGAACTATTTACTCTGCTATTGGTCAAATGACAGACTCCTTTAGAAATCAACAAGGTAATAAGAAAAGTGTTGTATTGGTAGAATATCCTAGAAAAGCTTCGTGGGCTGTGGGATTTGCAACTAAAGAAAATGTTGGTGAAATTAAATCTAAAACTAATCAAAATCTTATTAATGTATTTGTTCCAACAACACCAAACCCAACAAGTGGTTTTTTATTAATGATTCCTAAAGATGATTTAATTTATTTAGATATGACTTTTGAAGAAGCGTCTAAGTTTATAGTTTCTGCGGGTACATCAACACCAAAAAGTTAAACCATATCATTAATTATATCAGCTTGATCGTATAATTTAAGTAATGCTTTATATTTATCAATATTAATATTTTCTAATTCTATTTTTTTAATTTGCTGTTCAGCCATTAAAAATAAGTCTTCATTTTGAATTGGATCTGCTAATCTAAAATTTTTGACTCCACTTTGTTTAAAACCAAGTAAATCACCAAAGCCTCTTAATTTCATATCTTCCTCTGAAATTTCAAATCCATCATTTGAATTTTTTAGAATGTTAATTCTTTTTTTAGCATTAACACTTAAATTAGACTTAAACATCAGTATGCAGCTAGCTTGTTTAGTACCACGACCAACTCTCCCTCTTAGTTGATGTAACTGTGATAACCCAAATTTGTTAGCATTCTCTATTATAATTACATTAGCGTTAGGAAAGTCGATACCTACTTCTATAATTGTTGTTGAAACTAAAATTGCATAGTCCTTGTTTAAGAATTTATTTAATATTTCCTCTTTTTGTTCAGTGTCAATTTTTCCATGAAGTAGGGCAACATTATTTGGAAAAATTTCATTAAGGTATTTGTATTTACTAACAGATGATTGATGATCTATTTTTTTGGATTCCTCAATTAAGGGACACACCCAAAAAACTTGATTTCCTTCTTTTATTTCTTTTTTAACAAAACTAATAACATCATCTATTTTGTTTTCTAATTTACTATAAGTTTTAACTTCTTTTCTGTTGCTAGGCTTTTCTCTAATAATAGAGACATCCATATCTCCATATACAGACATAGTTAAAGTTCTGGGTATAGGTGTTGCAGACATTAGTAGAACATCGCAGTTATCACCTCCTTTATCTGATAGTAGTTTTCTTTGTCTCACACCAAACTTATGTTGTTCATCAATAATTATATATCCAAGGTTTGCAAAAATTATTTTTTTTTGAAAGATCGCATGAGTACCAAAGACCATATTAATTTTATTATCATTTAATTCTTTAACAATTCTTTTTTTTTCAATATTTTCACTTTTACTTGAAAGTAATTCTATGAATATATTTTTTGGAAATAATTTTTTAGCTAAGGTGTAATGTTGTCGAGCTAAAATTTCTGTTGGAGCCATTAAAGCTACTTGAAAACCTGAACTAATAACATTTAATGCGGATATCAAAGACACAATAGTTTTTCCACTACCTACATCACCCTGTAAAAGTCTAAACATTTTACTTTTAGAATTTAAATCTTCATTAATATCTTGCAATGAAGTTTTTTGATCATTTGTAAGGCTATAGTTTAATTTATTAGTAATATCTTTATGAGGCTTCTCTGTAAAATTCTTAGAAGTTTTTTTTATCTTTTTAATTTTCTTTCTAATCTCTGAATTAACTAAGAAAGAGGCAAATATTTCATCATACGCAAGTCTTTTATAAAAATTTGATTTATAATTTTCTATGTTAGTGGGGTCGTGTAATTTAATTATTGCTTCATTCCAGCTTTCATTACCAAATATTTTTAATACTTCGTTGTCATGCCATTCTGTTAAAATAGGCAAGTTTTTTAAAATTTGATTAATAATTTTATTATAAGCTTTTTCTGTAATTCCTTCGGTTAATGAATATTTATTGTCTACAGTTTCTACTAATGAGCTATCTTGTGAAATATAAGTAGGATTTGTTATTTGGTAGTGCCCCTTATAATTGCTAATTTTTCCACTAATTGTTACTTCTTCATTTAAGGGTAAAATCTTTCTAATATAACCTTCATGACTATTAAAAAATATACAATCAATTTTTCCAGTTGGATCTATACAATTAACTTTATTTGGTAAATTCCTAATTCTTGGAAATTGATATTTTAATGGAACTATTCTAATAGTTTGATTTAAACCGATTTGGAGGTCACAAATATTGTTTACTAAAGTTCTATCAGTATAAGATTTAGGTAATCTCCATAATAAATCAAAAATATTATTAACTTTCTTTTTTTTTAAAATTTCCATGGTTTTTTTACCTACACCATTTAATTTTGTTAGATCTGCTAATAAATAATCATAATTATTTTTATTTTTCATGTTAGATACAATATATAAAATATTATGATCATTAATATAAAGGATTTAAAAAATAAAATAATTTATCGTTCTAATTATAGAGGCACGAAAGAAATGGATAAATTATTAGGTTCATTTACTAAAATATATATAAATCAATTATCTGATGATGAGTTACCACTTTTGTGTGATTTATTAGATCATGACGATGAAAACCTTTATAAACTGAATCAGGGTTTGAAAATGACAATTAAAATTAAATCAAATAAAGTTACTGAATTATTTAAATGTTATAATTATGAGAGCGAGTAATGGCGGAGAGACTGAGATTCGAACTCAGGAAAGAGTTGCCCCTTTGCCGGTTTTCAAGACCGGTGCATTCAACCGCTCTGCCATCTCTCCGTTAGTGAGTGTTTAAGGGAACAATCATAAATTTTCAACTAAAAAACTATTAAAATCACTTTGTAAAATGGATTTGGTTCAAGTTTGGTTCAAGTTTCATCCTATAAAATCCCATTTTCATTTGATAAAGTATTTTGATGAAACGCTTATTAGCATATCTGTTAATAGTTCTTGGTTTGGGGTTAACGTTTAGTGTTAGCGCTAATGCTAAATCATTAGAACTTTGTTGGAAAAGTTTGTCGGGTGATAAAGTTTGGGTTACTAAAGAAAAAAACTGGTCGCGTGGAGGTTCCGGTTGCAAAAGAATACATAAAAGTGAAAATACCAAATTATATAAAGAAATTAATAAAAATATTTTTAAAACATCTTTAACCTTTAATAAAGATAAAAAAAAAAAGATTTACTCTATAAGAAAAATAAATCTTCAAAATATTTTAAAAAATCACAACAAAAATTGGAACAGTTGGTTGTATCCAAACACTAAAATTGCAAAAGCAGAACCAAGCCAAACGCAGAAGGTGGCTGCAAAGGTTGATAATTTTGAATCTAATCAAGAAGAATTTTTTTGTTCTAAAAAAGGAAAAACATATCACTATTCTTACACATTCAGAATGAGGTTAGGTGATAAATGTAGTAATAAAATAATTTATCCTCAAGATGAATATTATTCAATGTTAAACGACTATTATGTTAAATTTCAGGCTCCACTCCAACCTGGTGATCTTTTTAATCTTACAGATAAATTACATGATTGGATTTTTAATAATAAGAAACCAAGCCAGACCCAAATCGCTAAAACAGAACCAAGCCAAACGCAGAAGGTAGCGAAGAAAGAAGTTAAAAAAGAAATTACGAATGTCAGTAATTCTAAAATAACTAAGAAGATTATTAAAACTGATACTCAAGACCCTAAGGTTAAAGATATTTCTATATGGGAAAAAAATGTTTTAGCAGCAATTGAAAAGGAGAAAAGTGATCCTTATTGTAAATTAGTCGATAAGCAATCAAGTTTATTGCTGGCTTTGATTAAAGAAAAAGACAAAAAAGATTTTGAAACTAATTTATGTATTAAAAAAAGTGATATCTTAAAATTAGGAGAATACATAAAGTTTAATGCGCCAATGTTTATATTAGATGAGATGAAGAATTGTAAGTCAAACACATGTATTGGTTCTAAAGCAGGTAAAAATGTTTATAAAATATTCGTTCAAAAAAAAGCCATTTATCATGCTAAATATCCAGGAGATATGATTAAAGGTATGGCCTGGTTTGAAATTCTATATCAAACAAAATTTGAAAAATTACAAAAAATATTAAAAAGATATGAAGATCAAAATTACAAAGGTACTGCAAAATTTAAAAAAAAAGACCATGAAAGAGAAATATATTCCTTAATTAAATTAAACAGAGGTCGAGTAAAAATGAGAAATGCTCTTGGTTTTACACTATATGATGACTTATATGAGGTTATTGAGGGACAATGGCTATTAGCTGAATTTTTAAACAAAGATAAATTAGAAATCTCAAAAGTTAAAATGACTCCTGAAATGTTTAAACGAAAAGAATTGATCGAAAAATATAAAAATGTTTTAGCTAAATATAAAAAAAAACTTGATGAAGAAAAAAACAAAAAATTAAATTAAATGAATTATTTTAAAAAACTGTTACTGATAATATTTATATATACATCAAGTATTAACCATTCTTACTCTGAAAGTCTTGAGGATTTATCTAAGGAGTTAAATGCTATTAAAAATGAAATTGCAAACCTTGAACCCACACCGGTGAATAATCCAATACTTCCTGTTATTAATAATTCTGGCAAAGCGGTTTCTGGTATGATCATTAATTCTAGTGATAATAATGTAGTAACTTACATAGAGGTAGGAAAATACGGTGCTAAAGCTAAAACTGGAATAATTTTAAGTAAGTCAAATGCTAAAGATATAGCTGCTTATCAGACAGCTCAAGCAGCCGCAGATCTTGCCTCAGAACAAATGGCAGCACAAGCTTCAATAGATAAAGCTTTAAATGAACTTGATAAAGCTACTAGTTTTATGCAAGAGAGTTTTTCAAAAGGAGATGTTGATGCAGCAATTGCAGCTTTAGCTGTAGTTGATGTTGCTTTATCCGATGTTTCTAAAAATGTTCCGTATGAGTTTAAAACTCAAATTGAATATGAAGGAAAAAATCTTACAGAAAGTGAAATGAAAAAAATATCCTCAATAACAAATAATATAAAGGATAAAAAAGAAGGTGCTTATCAAGAATTAAAAAAACAAATTGAAACAGCAACGAGCAAAGGTTTGCCTGTTGAACAAATAACAAAAAATATTATATCAAGTGGCATTAATACACCAAAACTTAATAATTATTACAAACAAGCTTCAAATGAAAGTTTACGGAAAAATTTATCAGATTCCATTAAATATAACTCAATTATTGGTAAAGACCCTGTCAGTGTTGATTTAGCTGTTAGACAGGTTAGCGCGCTACAATCTGGAGACCCAAAAAAACTAAGAGCTTTTGAAATTGAAAAATTTGGTAAAGCAGCAGGTTTAAGTAATAAAATGATCAACAAAGGAGTTGATGCTGTCTATAGTGGTGATATTGAATTTGAAAAAGAAATATCAAAATCAATATTTGAAAAACTTAAATCCAATCCAAATTATAATGTTGCAAATATAACAAATGCAGACATTGATAAATTAATGGACGAACAAATTGCAACAGAAAAGGCAGCATATCAAATACTAAATAGTAAAATTAATTTTGGCTCAGGCACCAGTACTGCGCAAGTTAAAAAACTGGCTAATGAAGTTGAAAAAATCCTAGATGGTAAAGTTGATAAAAGCAAAATTGATCAAATTAAATATAATATAACAAGGTCTTCATCAATAATTACTAATGGTAATCAAGTTGCTGCACAACTAATTGCTAAAATTAATGGTGATGAATATGTTAATGCACTTAATCAATTAAATATTGGTTCTAAATCAATAGCGGAACAAGCTGCTGTTGTTGAAGCTAGTTTAAATGGAAATATGGAGGGTTTTAGGCAGGTTACAAGATCTTCAAGTAGACAGTCTTTAAGCTCTATGTCCATAGATGAAGTTAATCAATTAAGTAAAATTTATAGTAATGTAATAAATTCACAAAATCTAACCAATCAATTAAATCAAGAAGTAAAATTAGCTATAGCAACACAAGAAATTGCTAAAAATAATATTACACTAGAAAAAGCTAAAGAAGTTTCCAATTTAGCTGAAAATAATTTTACTTCAAAACAACTAGAAATGACAAAATTACAAGATCAATATGAATCATTATTAGAAAGTCAAAAAGCGGGCAAAAGTTCATTAAATGATGTGCTTGAAGTTCAAAATCAAATGAGCGGTTTATCTGGAGAATTATCATCATTGCAAAGTACTGCTAGTTCAGCAACTGAAGCAGCTATAGAAGCAGCAGAAGCGGTGGGAGAAGCAAAAGCTGCTGCAAGTGTTGCAAAAGAAGCGGCATCAGGAATAGCAACATCAGAAGTAGCCAAAGAAGTAGCTTCTGTAACGGCACAAGTTCAAGCAGAAGTAAAAGCTGAACTTGGTACAGCAAAATCCTTTGCCGATGAATTAAAAGAAATTAGAGCAACTGTTCAAAAAGAAACTGCAATGGTAGCACAAACTGTGGATGAACTTAAAGATGAATTAAAAAATGAAATAGCAGAATCAGGTATTGTAGATACGATAGGTGATCTTCAACAGAAAGAAAGAGAAGCCTGGAGTGAGTATGCAAAACATAGAATTGGTGACCCAGGTTGGGCGGCTGCAAGGTCAAAGCATTTAGATGCTTCTTATAAACTTGGTGAGGCTAAAACACAGCAGGCGCTTGGCAATTAATATCTTCGTACTAGTTTTGGTTCAAGTTTGTTTCAAGTTTGTAAGCTTAGGCGAGTGAATAATAGCTCGTTTTTCAGAATTGAAGTTTTAAATTGATAAGTAAAATAGGGAAATGTATGTGTTACGATGTAAAGTGAGTAGGGGATTTCTAGGCTTTCAAGACCGGTGCATTCAACCGCTCTGCCATCTCTCCGTAAGCAAGGTTTTATTATTATAAAATTTTAATTCAACAATAAAATTGATAAATTAGCCATATAATGAATTAATAACTTAAATATTAATGTAATGAAAAATCAAAACTTCAATAAAGGTATTACTTTAACAGCTTTAGGTTCTTTTTGGTGGGGTGTGATAGGGGTCATTTACTTTAAATACATCTCTTTTGCTGGAGCCATTGAAGTTGTTATGCATCGCTGTGTTTGGACATCTGTTGTACTAATAATATCCACCTTCTACTTTTCTAAGTGGAATATTTTTTTTGAAATTATTGCTAACAAAAGAAAACTAATTTGGTTATTTTTCTCAGGTTTATTAATATTTATTAATTGGGCCACATGGATATATGCAGTAGCAACTCAAAAAATTATTGATGCAAGCTTTGGTTATTTTATAATGCCTATTTTAAGTGTCCTCTTAGGATATATTTTTTATAAGGAAAAAATCAACAAAAGAAGAGCTCTTTCTATTATATTAGTTCTAATTTCTATATTGTTTCTGTTGATCGTTAATTTTAATTCAATTCCTTGGATGGGTATAATTGTAGCTCTTAGTTGGGGTTTTTATAATTTGATAAGAAAAAAAATTAATGTTGATACGGATATTGGTTTATTAATTGAAAGTCTTTTTATACTCCCTTTTGCTTTATTTTCTTTTTTTTTAATTTTTCAAAATAATCTAAATGACTTTAGTTTATCAAATCCATCATTAATGCTATTATTAATGTTGGCAGGTCCAATGACGGTAATACCACTTTTTATGTATGTTAGAGGAGTTGAACTTTGTGGTCTTGGACCAACTGGAATGATATTTTATATAACACC
>Ga0209709_10003033_pt1 | contig 14181 bp, 12 predicted proteins | sample ArcticOcean_MG_C_2_FD_187435 | JGI IMG/M metagenome (GOLD analysis project Ga0209709, IMG submission 187435) | Marine microbial communities from western Arctic Ocean - ArcticOcean_MG_CB4_136 (SPAdes) (version 2) | ecosystem: Environmental > Aquatic > Marine > Oceanic | place: Arctic Ocean... | reverse complement strand
TCGCAAATGCTTTATCTCATGACTTGTACTACAAGATCATTGATCCAAAAGCAGAAGCTGCGAAAAGATTAATTGTTGCAAGGGTATTACTTGTAATAATTGGTTTTGCTGGAGCAACTATTGCCGCGATGGGTATCCAAGGTATCTTAGGTTCAGTAATCTGGGCTTTTGACTTTGCGATGTCAGGATTGTTCTTCCCACTTGTACTAGGTGTATGGTGGAAAAGAGCGAATGGTCCTGGTGCTGTTGCAGGAATGCTATTAGGATTAGGTTCTGGTACGGCGTACTTAATTTGGGTACGTAATGGTGGATCAGGATTCTGGGGTATTACTCAGCTTACATTCGGTATCGTTGGAGCATTGGTTAGTTTAGTATCTATGGTTGCTGTTAGTTTAGCGACTGAAGCACCAGATGCAAAAACTCAAGATATGATTGATGAACTTCGTATTCCGAGCGGTAAAACAATTCTTGGAAAACAACACTAATTAAATTTTATACTAAGGGGCGATTTATTTCGCCCCTTAGTGAAGTTTTAAACAAAATTCCTTTTTATATTCATGCCAGAAATTCATCCTTTTATTCTTATAATTGATTACATCTTAGGTGTTGTTATGTGGACTCTGATTGGAAGAGTTGCGATGAATGTCTTTCAAAGAGAAAACTCAGAATTTTTTTTTATGAAGGCTTTTGTAAAATTAACAAATCCATTAATTCGTATATTTAAACCGATTACTCCTTCATTTATCATAGATCCTCTTGTTCCACTTTATGTGGCTTGGTTTTTTTATATGATCAGATTTTACCTTATGCCCTATCTGATGGGATATTCTGTCATGGGAATGTTATCTTTTCCTTTAGAAAGTGAAATTGCTACAGAAATTTATCGTATTTTCGGAAAATAATTAATTCAAATTAAAAATAAAATTGATACTACTAATGTAGTAATCAATGAAAAAAATAAAAATTTCACCTTCAATTTTATCTGCTGATTTTAGTCAATTAGGAAACGAAATAAAAAGACTTGAGGAAGGTGGTGCTGACATGATTCATGTGGATGTAATGGATGGTCATTTTGTTCCAAATTTAACCATGGGACCTCCAATTATTAAAGCTTTGAGACAATATACAAAACTACCATTTGATGTTCATTTAATGATAACTCCTGTTCATAAATATATTCAAGATTATGCTGATGCTGGAGCTGATATTATTACAATACATCCAGAGGCAACTAAAGATTTGAAAGAATCTATTCAACATATTAAAAGATTAAATAAAAAAGTTGGAGTTTCACTAAACCCTAAAACCAAAATTGATTTGGTAACTGATTTATTGAATGAAATGGATCTAGTTTTAATAATGAGTGTTAATCCTGGGTTTGGCGGACAGAAATTTATGCCAGAAGTATTAGATAAAATTAAAGAATTAAAAATGATAAAAGATCAAAAGAGTTTAAAGTTTGATATTGAAATTGATGGTGGAATTAATTTTGATAATAATAAATTAGCTATCGAAGCTGGAGCTAATATTTTAGTGTCTGGCACTACTGTATTCAAAAATAATAATGGAAATATAAAAAAAAATATAGACCTTTTAAAATCTAGTTAAAATAATGATTTTTAATAATTCATTAAATTTTATTAATAATTCATTTATATTTTTTAAAAAAAAAACTCGTTCATTATATTTAAATTCTAAAATTTATAACAAAAAAATTACCCCATCTTTTGTTAGTTCTTTAGAATATCAACCAAGTCCTAGCCTATTGGACTCTCTTGTAAAATACGATAAAAAAAAAATTAATATCGAAAACTACTCATTAAATAAAATATGGAATAAAAAAAATTTAAAAGAAAAAGACTATATAAATCTAAATAGTTTTTTTTGGTTATTTAGTTTAGATTTAAAATCTTCAAAAAAAGATACCCAAAATGTAATTTTACAATGGATAGACAAAAATCATAGATACAACTCTAAAAGTTGGGAGGTTGATATGGTAGCTAAAAGAATAATTGCTTGGACTTCAAACTCCAGGCTTACTTATGAGGATAGCAACACTAATTACAAAGATAAATTTAATGCTGTAATAAAAAAACAAATTAATCATTTGATTAATGAAATAGAGGGATCAGAATTAGTTGATGATAAAATGATAGGCTGTGCAGCTATTATTTTAACTGGCTTATCCTATCAAGATAAAGACGGATATTTAAAAATAGGGCTAAATTTATTAAGAAAACTTATTAAATTTTCTGTTGATAATGATGGTTTTCCAAAATCAAGGAGCATAAGACAATTATGTTTCTATTTAAAATATTTTATTTTAATTAGAGAGTGGTTCAAAGAATCTCAAAGTGAAATACCTGATCTTATTAATGAAAATATATATTATTTAGGTCAAGCTTATGCATTTAGTTGGCAAAATAATAAAACAGATCTACTTTTCAATGGTAATAATAAAACAAATAATTTTGATTTTGATCATTACTTAAAAAAACTTGGTTATAATTTCAAAAGTCAACGCAATGAATTGGGTGGATATGCGGTACTTAATAGTAAAAAAATCTCACTGCTCATGGATGTTGGATCAAGTCCTGATAAAAAATTTTCTTCAAATTATCAATCAGGAGCACTATCTTTTGAAATAATATCAGGTGGGAAAAAGTTAATTTGTAACTCAGGTTATTTTCAAAACCACAATCATCAATTAAATGAACTATCAAAATCAAGCGCTATTCATAGTACGTTAACCTTAGATGATAGTTCTTCATGTAAATTTAATAAAACTAAAAATGAAAGTTCTAAAATTTCTCATGGATTAAAGATATTAAAAAAAAATATTATATATGAGAAAAATTACTGGAAAATTAATGCATCACATGATGGTTATTTAAAGCAATATGGCATCATTCATGAAAGAGAAATAGAGTATTATCCTGAACAGGTAAAGTTTGTCGGTCATGATAAAATTATTTCTAAAAAAGGTCTTAAAAATTTAAAATTTGAAATTAGATTTCATTTAGAGCCTAATATTAAGATAATGAAGACTCAGGATAATAAATCAATACTTATAGACCTTGACGGTGAGGGTTGGAAATTTAATTCTAATAACAGTAATATGAATATTGATAACGGTCTATATTTTGGCAGAAAAGATCTCTTTGTTGATAATCAAAATATAGTCATTTCTGGAATGACTAATGATGAAAACCAGACTATAAAGTGGGAAATTACAAAACTATAATGAAGAAGATAAAAAAAGCGCTCATTTCAGTTTCTGATAAAAAAAATTTAAGTTATCTTTTAACAATTTTAACCAAACATAAGATTGAATTAATAAGTTCAGGTGGCACTTATAAAGAGATCAAAAAACTTAAGTTTAGATGTTTAGAAGTTTCAGAGTATACGGGCTCTCCTGAAATACTAGGTGGAAGAGTTAAAACATTACACCCAAAAATACACGCTGGAATATTAAGTAAAAGAAATAACAGATCTCATATCAAGGATTTAAAAAATAATAATTTTGCAGAAATAGATTTGGTTATTGTTAACTTCTACCCTTTTGAAAAAACTCTAGAGCAGACAAATAATCATTTAAAAATTATAGAAAATATTGATGTTGGTGGTCCAACAATGGTTAGAGCTGCAGCGAAAAACTATAATGATGTTACTGTTGTCACTTCTTCAGAACAATATAGCGAACTAATTAATGAGATAGAAAAATATAAAGGCTCTACTTCTCTTGAATTTAGAGAAAAAATGTCTTTAGAGGCCTTTTCTGAAACAGCCTATTATGATGCTGTGATCTCAAACTACTTTAACAAAATTAAAAAGAGTGCTTTTCCTAAGAAAAAAATTATCTATGGAAATTTAATTGAAAAATTAAGATATGGTGAAAACCCTCATCAGAAAGCTGCTATTTATTCAAAAACTCAAAATCTGAATATTAAACAAATTTATGGAAAGCAACTTAGTTATAACAACTATAATGATATATTTTCTGCCTTAACTATTTCTAAGTCTTTACCAAAAAATTTAGGAACTGTTATAGTTAAACATGCCAATCCCTGTGGTGTTTCGATTAATAAAAATAACCAAAAAAGCTATCAATTAGCTCTAGCTTGCGATCCTATAAGTGCTTTTGGAGGAATAGTTTCCTGTAATTTTAAAATAAATAAAAAATTAGCTTTAGAGCTAAATAATATATTTTTAGAGGTTATCATTGCAAATGGGTTTGACTCTGAAGCGTTAAAAGTTCTAAAAAAAAAAAAATTTTTACGTCTTATTGATGCAACAAACTTTACAATGGAAAATTTATTAAGGTTTAACTCTATTAACACCTCTATTTTAACTCAATCCGAAGATGTAGAAAAATTTAATATTAAAAATTTTAAAATAGTTTCAAAAAAAAAACCAAATAAATCTCAGTTAAAAAATCTAATCTTTGCATTCAATGTTTGTAGATATGTAAAATCGAATGCAATTGTATTAGCTAGTCAGGGGGCCACTGTAGGTATTGGATCTGGGCAGCCTAGTAGACTTGATAGTTGTCAAATTGCAATAGATAAAATGAACAAATTTCAGAATTTGAACGATGAAATTGTAGCTGCTTCAGATGCATTTTTTCCATTTGTAGATGGTATAGAAAAATTAATACAGGCAGGTGTTTCTGCTGTGATACAACCTTCTGGATCAATAAGAGACAAGGAAATAATAAAATTTGCAAATCAAACTAATACGGTTTTAGTCTTTTCTAAAACAAGACATTTTAGACATTAAAATTTGATCAATTTTAGCAGCTAAAATAAAATCGTTCTCTGACAATCCCTCAATTGCATGTGTGGTAATTAAAATTTTCGCATATCCCCAACCGAATGAGATATCGGGATGATGACCCTCATTTTCTGAGATCTCTCCAACCATATTAATAAAATTTTGACTCATAACAAAATTTTTAAACTTAAAATTTTTTTCTAAAAAATATATTTCTTTTTCATTCTTATTTACATCCCATCCATCAACTTTTTTTTGATATTTATGAATTTCACTAAGATCCAGACAGGAAACACCCCCTTCACATGGTTTACATTTTTTATTTAAAAGATCGTTCATTTACTTTTTTATTGTTTTTTTAAATGGAGCGGGTCAAGGGAATCGAACCCTCTACCTAATCGTTGGCAACGATTCGCTCTACCAATGAGCTAGACCCGCAATTATATTTTTAATACTATTCAATAAAAGTTAACAACTAAACTGATATATATAAAAATACAAGTATAAGTTTAATTTTTAATTTTACAATTCACAAATTCACATGTACTGTTCAAAATATGAACGAACAGAAATATAATGAAGATCATTTTGAAATATTGAGAAAAATTTCAAAAAAGCCTAAATCATCTCAACGAGAACTTGCCGAAGGACTGGGTATAAGCTTAGGTAAGCTAAATTATTGTTTAAAAAAACTGCGAATTAAAGGATTAGTAAAAATTGAAAATTTTAAAAAAAATCCCAACAAGATTAACTATTTATATGTTTTAACTCCTCATGGAATATCATCAAAAACAAAAATGACATTAAATTTTATGAAGAGAAAACTTAAAGAGTATGATGAACTCAAATTTGAGTTAAAAAATATTAATAAAAAAAATAACAATAATAATTATTTAAATTGATATGAATAATATTGGTCACAATCTTCCAAAATTAAACCCTAAAGAAACAATACAAAATAATATCTTAAGAAAAAAACCGATATTGGACCGAGAGCCTCAAATTTATAAAGGTGTGCCGTTGCCAAGCTGGATTGAGTTAAGCTTAATTGATGTTTGTAATAGGTCGTGCTCTTTTTGTCCAAAATCAGATGAAAGTATTGCTCCTAACACCCATCAAAAAATGGAAAGAGTTTTAATAGATAAATTATATAAAGATTTAAAAAATATAAATTATGAAGGAGCGTTTACTTTATGTGGTTATGGTGAACCCTTGCTATATAAAGACTTAGAATATCTAACAAATAAATTGGGGGAAATTGGTTCAATAGAAATAGTTACCAATGGAGACCCTCTTAATACAAAAATTTTAAAAAAATTATATGAATCAAAAATTTCTCAATTAGTTATCAGTATGTATGATGGGCCAGAACAGGTGATGTATTTTACAGATATGATGAAAGAAGCAAACGTCCCAGAAACGTTCTGCTCTCTTAGAGATAGATGGTATAAAGGTGATGAGTTTGCTGAATATATAACAAATAGAGCAGGAACAGTTCAATCTGGTAAACAAATAAAACCTGAGGATGTAAAAGATAAAAGATGTTTTTATCCAACATATCATGCTCAAATAGATTGGGATGGTAACTTATATGTATGTCCGCATGATTGGCAAAGAAGAAACCCTGTGGGAAATTTAATGCAGAAAGATTTTTTTGAAATATGGAATGGCACCGCATTAACGAACATTAGAAAAATGCTTTTTGCTGGAATAAGGGATAAATTACCTTGTGAATCTTGCAATTGTAACGGAAAAGTCCACGGGGAAAAACATTATGAAGCTTTTAAAAAAAATTTTAATAAATAATAAAAATTTAATATAAAATGTCAAAACCACTTTTAAATGAAGGCTACAATTAAACAATTTGAAAAGGTCTTAAAAAAATTTTTAAGTTAAATTTAAAGATTAATCTTATTTTTTCTTAATAAATTTATTTCATAAGTAATTAAATCATAAACGGATTTTGTTCCTTTATTAAGAAAGTATAATTTATTTAAAGATTTTTGTTGATTTCTAACCTTTAAATTTAATTGGTTGATAAATGATTTATTTATTGGTGGTTGAGGTTTTTCTAAATCATGTGTTACAAAATTAAAATTTTTACTAAATATTTTTGTTTTTGCATAAAAATATGATCCTAAATTTTTTGTTAATAATTGGATTATTTTCTTTTTGATAAGAATGGCATGATTTATAATACTAGATTCATGAAATATTACTAAATAAGATTTTAATAGATAAGTATCTGTTTTATATTTTACTACTTTAAATTCTTTAAATATTTTTTGGTATTTTAATTTATTTGAAGTTGGGTGAAGACATAATACCACTTTCTTTTTCAATTTTTGTTCAAGATAAAAAAGATAATTTTTCAAATCTTTTAAAAAAATTTTTTTTGCGTTTTTATTAATTTTTTTTGAAGATCTTCCACTTTCGTTCGAAATATCACCATGATTAAAATTCATATCTATATAAGTGATAAATTCTTCTGATTGCCTTTTTTTATTAAAGTTTATATGTCTTGGTTTTGTAGAAATTATTCTTTTATATCGCTTATGAAATGGTAATTTTCTAAAAAAGCTTAGTGAATACTTTTGAAAAGCATCTTTTCTTGCTAAATATAATATGTCTATTGTTTTAATAAAACCAAATATAATTAACAATCTATAGATAAAAAAAGCAAACCTTTTAGTATATAAAAAGTAAATTTTTCTATTTAAATTAACATTCTTCCAATTATCAACATAATAACTCCCTAATGTTCCAAGATTGTCAAATGATACTTGAAAGATATTTTTTTTATTTAACAGCAGATGAATCTTTAAGTAATATAGTTTTGGTGAAACATTGTTTATCAAAAAAATTTGATTCTTACTTAAAAAATTATCTAATTCTTTAATACTTTTTGGATTATAAAATATTATTTTTTTATTTTTACAAGATTTATAATTAACAAAATTTTTTTTATTAAATAAATTATAACAGTTTATATAGTAAAATTTATTATTTTTTTTAGACAAACGATCAATTAAATCTTTTTGTTGAAAATAACTTTTTTTAATATTATCTGTAACTATAATCTCACCTATTATCATCTGTATATTTATTTTTGTTAATTTTCTTAAAACACTCTTTAAATTTTATATATTAATTAAATATTTTTTAGTATAGTTGTGATTTTTCATTATTTGAAAAGCTTTAATTTGCTCAATATCTATTAAGTAAAATTATTGACACACTTGATATATTGGTATAATTAAAAAAGTACATTGATATTTAGTGGGGAATAATGTGAAAATCATTAGCTGTTCCTGCAACGGTAAAGTCCGAGCGCCACACAATGTAGCCCGCTGTTGAACGATGGCCAGGAAAAGTCTAGTTCTACAATTTAAATTAGCATCGGCATTAATTAATAAAGTTTCATATTTTTTATGAAGCTTAACAATGGATGTGCCAAATGATGTTAAGAACGTTTTTATTTTTATGTTTTGTTTTATTTTCAACCTCTATTTTTTCAAAAGAAATTCCTGTAATTGTAATTTCTGCTGGTAAAACTCCTCAATCATATAGTTCTGTTGGTAGTCAGATTACCATTATAGATTCAGATACGATTGAAAGTTCCTCAGAATCGTTTTTAACTGACTTTTTAGAGAGTGAAGCTCAAGGTTTAAATATTTTTCAGTTAGGTGGAAAAGGAACAAACTCTGGTATTCAAATGAGGGGATTACCTAAACGTTATTCTACCATTTATATAGATGGAGTAAAAATGTATGATCCATCAACTCCTGATAATGCATTTTATGCTGAGGGTTTACTTAAAGACTCAATTGATAGAATTGAAATTTTGAAAGGCAGTCAAAGTTCACTTTACGGTAATAGTGCTGTTGGTGGAACAATCAATATTTTTACTAAAAAAGGTAGATTAGGTAAACATCAAAATACTGCTGTTAGAACAGGTGAAAATAATACGAAAGATGTTTTTTATTCAGTTGATGGAGCAGATGAAAAACAAAATTATTTTGTTGGTTTTAATTATTATTCAACCGATGGTATCTCAGCCATGAGCAATGATAATGAAAATGATCCTTATGAGAACAATAGTCTAACAGCAAATTATGGTTATAAAATTTCAGAAAATACTATATTCGAAAATTCTCTAACTTTAAAAGATAGTTATTTAAAATATGATGAACCTACAAATGGACGAGATGATACGTTAAATTCATCAGATAATCTTGAAGCTCACTATAGCTTTAAATTTAAAAATACTAATAACAACTACAAGAATACTTTTGGATTTAATAAGTCTGTTACATCTAGAAATGTAGTCAAATATACTGGTAGAGACAACACTTATGAAGGTTATAAAGATATGTTTACTTATTTGGGTGAATACAATCTTAACCTAGATAGTAAAATGATTTATGGATCTGATGCAGAGTTTTTTAAAGCAAAATATCCTACAGACCCAGGGAAAAATAAAACCCATGATGAAGAAATTCATTCACAGTATGTTGATTATCAATTTAGACCATATGAAAATATCTATGCAACTATTGGAGCTAGAAACGATATACACAGCACCTCTGGAAACGAACAATCATACAGAGTTACAGGAGCTTATGGTCTAAGTGGTAATAGCAAGATTAGATCATCTTATGGAACTGGGTTTCTATTTCCAGCTTTATATGAATCTGGCGAATATGGATGGACAAATAATGCTGGGGATCAGATACATGCTGAGAAGACTAGAAGTTTTGATATTGGCTATGAAACTTATTTTGATAATTTAGATCTGGGTTTTAATATTACTTACTTTGATATTATTGTTGAGGATCCAATAATGGGATCAAACATTACCGCTTATCAGGACAATGTAGAGGGTGCAGAAAATACGAGCAAAGGAATTGAGCTAGCTGCAAACTGGACTGATAATAAAAAATTAAATATTGGCTTTAACTACACATTGACAAAGTCTTATTCAGGTATGGATTGTGATAAGCCATTAAAGGATATATATGGATACACATCTTGTCTTGATAATAGCAATGGACCTATTGATAGTGCCATGGTTCGAGTACCTTTGCATGCTTTTAGTTCAATGATTGATTATCAATTTAACAAAGATCTGAATAGCTCATTATTATTAACATATAAAGGACGAACTAGAGATTATGGTGGAACCGATTACAGTTTTAAAGATCAAATTCTTGATGAATATTTTTTAGTAGATTTAACAAGTTCTTATAAACTTAGTGAGGGGTATAGGTTAGACTTCTCACTTAAAAATGTGTTTGATAAATTTTATGAAGATGCATTAAATTATTCTGGAACACCAAGAACAATAAATATTGGTTTAAAAAAAGCATACTAATTTAAAGTAATGGTGATTAATTGTGGAATCATAAACATTAGTCTTGTAATTAATTACCTTGCTATTAAAATAACTTAAATGAATTATTTAAAAATTTCTATTGGCATTTTTGCTGCTTTAGCAGCAAGTCGTTTTATTCCTCATCCACCTAATTTTACAAGTTTACTTGCATTAAGTTTTTATGTGCCAGCACTATTAGGAATTAGGTATTTACCAACATTATTAATAAGTTTTGTATTAACTGACTTAGTTATTGGTTTTCATGGGATTACTCTCTTTACTTGGGGTAGTATAATTTTAATTGGGCTTGGATCTAGGTTTTTTATCTCTAATATCTTTAGTAGAATTGGAGGGGCATTATCTGGTGTGTTTATATTCTATATAGTTACAAATTTTGGTGTGTGGTCCCTAGGGAGTTATGGTTATAATTTTCAAGGTCTGATTAATTGCTATACATTAGCACTACCATTTTTAGGAAATACATTAATTTCAACAATTCTATTTTCTTCAATAATCGAAGCAATATTCAAACAAAAAATAGTTTTTAAAAAGATTTAATTTTATATTAAAATCTATAAATATTTGAATAAATGACTTATATGTAGTTTATGATTTCTAAAGATACTCTACCTAAAATAATACCTATTTTTCCGCTAAGTGATTTTATTATATTCCCTCATACAACTGTACCCCTAAATATTTTTGAAGCAAGATATGTGGAAATGGTCAAAGACTGCATGAAAACTAATAAATTAATAGGCTTGATTCAGCCTAAAAACAATAACTTAAATTCTATTCCAGACCTTCATCAAGTTGGCTGCTTGGGAGAAGTCACCAACTTTAAAGAAACGGCTGATGGTAGATGTCTAATTAACCTTGGTGGGTTAATACGTTTTAAAATTACTGAAGAGCTTAAAAATAACAAACCTTACCGTGAATGTGAAATTAATTATGATGAATATCATGATGATTTGATTATAAAAAAAAATGAATTAAAGTTTTCTGACCTTAAGTTTATTTTCAAAGATTTGAAATTATTATTTGAAAAAAAAGGATACATAATTAATTGGAAATCTCTTGAAACACAAAATTTGAATGAAACTATAAATGCTTTAGCTATGGCTTCTCCCTTTTCACTTGAAGAAAAACAGATTTTATTAGAAAGTCAAAATTTAGAAATGAGAAAAAATAAAATTGCCGAAATATTAAATACTTATACTTATGATAATTTTGACAATACGACTGTACAATAATATTTAGAAATTTAACCCTCTATCTGCAAGTTTAATAAATAAATTATTTAATTTTTTATTTTTTAAGATAGTTTTTAAGATCTTGTTAAAACTTATATTATTTCTTTGCTTCTCTATATTGAATATTTCGTAAATAAAATCTATCCCACTAGAAAAAATAAAATTTTTACTTTTTGTTTTTTTTTCAAAATCATTTAATATTGATGAATCTAATTGCATTCCAAGATCTATTCTTTCCTGAATAGTTTCTGATAAAATCTTAATATCCCTAATATTCATATTAAAGCCTTGTCCAGCTAGGGGGTGTATTCTATGAAGTAAATCACCAAACGCTAAAATATTTTGATGGTAATATTTTCTTAAATTAGATGAGCTTAGCTTAAAGCTGCTTAATTTGAGTATTTTTTTAATTTTATATTTCAGATTATTTTTACTTATTAAATCTAAAACTTCTTTATCATTATATTTTCTTTTTTTAACATCTAGCGAACATACTATCGAAGTTTCATTATTTGAAAGAGGTAAAAATGCAATAGGACCACTTTTTGTAAAAATCTGAGTTGCAATATTATTTTTTATTTTTTTATGTTTTATAATTGTTGTGTATGCAAGATTATTGTAATTCTTATTAATTTTTTTGGTAAAATATTTCTTTGATAAAAAATTATTTAAATCACAGTTAATTATTAAATCATATTTTTTTTTTATCATATTTATATGAAAAGAATCGTTTTTTATAATATATCTTTTAAAGAATTTATTTTTGAATGTTTTACTTCTTATTGATTCATAGAGATCATCATTTTTTACCATATAAAATAAATTGTTATTTTCATTTTCAAATCTTAATTGATTTTCTTTTACTAATTTTTCTAAATAAATTTCTATTTTTTTTATTTCCCAATAATTTTTTTTTGGGATATTAAAAATTTCTTTTTTGAAAAATTTTAAATTATTTTTAGATATTCCTATCGTCCTACTTGACGATAATTTTTTAATTGTATTTTTATAATAGAAATGAACATTTATTTTTTTATTTATAAGATTTTTGGCTAAAGATAGACTGGTAAGTCCACCTCCTATAATACAGATATTCATAATAATTTTTAATTTTAACAATAAAAATTAGATGATACAAAGTGATTAATTAGATTCATTATTTTATGAAATTAAAAAAATTAGCCAATAATGCAAAGGATTTTAGCATAAATAGAATTATTGAAATTATTGGTGTAGCCATTCTAATAACTGGAATCTTATTGTTAGCTTCGTTAATTAGTTTTTCCTCCGAAGATCCTAACTTTATATTTCCAAATAACACTGAAATTAAAAATATTCTTGGGTTTCATGGAAGTTTTACTGCTGATATTTTTTTTCAATCTTTTGGGTTGATAGCTCTATTAATTCCTTTCAGCCTTATATTCTCTGGAGTTAATGTTATTATAAATAAAAAAATTTTTCTTATAATAGAAAATATTTTTTTTACTATCTTCTATTCTCTACTCGGTTCTTTATTTTTTTCTTTTTTTTATCCTGTTGCATTCAAACTTTATATTAACGGCAATGGTGGCTTTATTGGAAAATATTTAGAAACAACTTTTTTAAATTCTATAGTTAATATCAATTCTCAAATTTTTTATTATGTTCTTATACTATCAGTTTTAATTTTTTTTTTAATTAGTATTCATTTTAAAATGAAGACTTTTTATAAAGTTATTAAAAATGTTTTAAAATTTTTATTTTCTAAAAAAGAAAAAAGTTATACTAATGAAAATGAAATAATTAATGAGTTTATAGCACAGGACGACATCAAAAGTCTAATTCAAGAAGATTTACCTTTTATAAAAAATGAAAATAGGACTGACAATAAAAAAATAAAATTTAAATTACCTTTTATTGATTTATTAAAAATTCCAACAAATAAAGATAGAGGAAAACTAAGAGATGATGACTATATTGATAGTGAATTTTTAGAAAAGATTCTTTTAGACTTTGGTGTTAGCGGTTCTATTAAAAAAGTTAGTCATGGACCTGTCGTAACATTAAACGAATTTGAACCAGCTGCTGGTGTTAAGGTTTCAAAAATTATTAATCTTTCAGACGATATTGCAAGAAACACAAGTTCTGAGTCTGCTAGAATTGCTACGATACCTGGAAGAAGTACCATTGGTATTGAGTTGCCTAACTCAACCAGAGAAAATGTTTATCTTAGCGAAATTCTTTCAAATAGTGATTTTGTAAAAAAAGATATCAGGCTACCAATAGCTCTAGGAAAAAATATTTCAGGTATTCCAGTTGTAGGAGATTTGGCCTCAATGCCTCATTTATTAATAGCTGGAACTACAGGATCAGGGAAGTCTGTTTGTATCAATACTATTATTCTTTCTCTTCTTTACAGACACACTCCAGATAAATGTAAGTTTATTTTAATTGATCCTAAAATGTTAGAATTATCCACTTATGAGGGTATACCTCACTTGCTTTGCCCGGTTATTACTGAGGCTAAAAAGGCTGCCTCAGTATTGGGTTGGGTTGTTAAAGAAATGGAAAATCGATACAGACTTATGACCAAAGAGGGTGTTCGTAATATAGATGGATATAATTCAAAACATACTTTAGCCATGCCATATATAGTCGTTGTAGTTGATGAAATGTCTGACTTGATGCTTGTTGCTGGAAAAGAAATAGAAAACTATATACAAAAACTTTCTCAGATGGCAAGAGCTGCCGGCATTCACATCATAATGGCTACTCAAAGGCCTAGTGTTGATGTTATTACAG
>Ga0209709_10003032_pt1 | contig 14184 bp, 8 predicted proteins | sample ArcticOcean_MG_C_2_FD_187435 | JGI IMG/M metagenome (GOLD analysis project Ga0209709, IMG submission 187435) | Marine microbial communities from western Arctic Ocean - ArcticOcean_MG_CB4_136 (SPAdes) (version 2) | ecosystem: Environmental > Aquatic > Marine > Oceanic | place: Arctic Ocean... | reverse complement strand
GGTGCCTTCATCTACCCGCTCGGGTTCGATGGCGCCCTCGATCCCACGGTGACTGGCATCGACGTCTGCCCCAACCACGCACTGACCATCTCCCCCTCGCCCCCGCCCCCACCGTCGCCACCGCCGCCGCTTCCACCCTCGCCGCCGCCGCCGCCGCCGCCGCAAGTCCCCGTTGGCTCGCCCGAAGCGCCGCCGCCGCCGCCACCGCCACCGCCGCCACCCTCGCCACCGACGTTTGAGATTCGAGTCATCGACCTCACCACGGATCCTTCCACAGCGGGCATGTTCTGCGGCGCAATCTACGAGCTCAACGGCGCATTGGACTTTACGCAACCGATCACACACGTCCTCGCCGCCGACGACACGACCAACCCCGACCGGCATCACGCGTCCTCGCTGTACGGGGACGATTATTATCCGCAGCACGGGCTGCTCTACGTCAAGGACGAGGCCAACAACTTTGGCAACCCCAGCCCGCCTCGGGCGTGCGAGCAGGTGGACGAGCTGGGCGTCATCGCCGATCCTTCGACGGCGCAGTGGATGCGCATAGAAGCCAACATGGCGCACGTGCCAACCGTCGAGGCGCACCCGGACCTGACGGCCACGTTTGACGTCGTGTTCGACGCGCGGAGCAATGACGACCCGGCTCTGAGCAGCCACGTGTTGCGCGTCACCGGGGTCGAGGGGAGCTGCGCCGTCTTCCACAGAATCAGCTACGCGACGACGACGTTGGGTTCGATATCCGGCTCCGGCGCCATGGGCATGGTGCTCATGCTCGACGGCTCGTGGAGGACGATGCGATGCGAGCACTACAGCCCACCCACCTTGCCGCCGAGCGCGCCCGAGCCGCAACCGCCGCCACCGCCGCCTTTGCTCCCGGGCGACTTTGGCATGTGCTACCGCGGCAACTGGCCGCTCTTCTACACCGAGAACGAGGCGGCGGCCGCGTCGCCCAACTGCGCGGCGGCCATCGGCGGCGCCGACCCGGCCACGCACACCTTCCCGGACAACTCCGGGATGCCGATCGACGTGCCGGACTGCTTCTACAAGTACGACCAGTACTGGAACCCGGGCATCCGCCAGGTGGCAACGTCGTCGTACGGCGTGGGGACGACCATCGGCTGGGACTACCTCTACTACCCCTACCACCCCGACATTACGAACACGCACTGCCTGGTGAGCGCGCAGTGCGGCTTCGGCACCGGCCTGCCCGAGGGCGTCTACTACAAGGGCCTCGACACGGGCGACTGGCCCAACGACAAGACCGAGTGCGCCGTGCCCTTTGAAGTGTGCGCGCCGTGCCCCGACAACTCGCTCTACCTGACGCCCATCTCGCCGCCGCCCAAACCGCCACCGTTCATTCCGCCACCCTCACCGCCTCCGCCGTCGCCGCCGCCGCCCTCGCCGTCGCCGCCACCGCCGCCCGCGCCGCCCGCGGGCCTCGTCGGCGTCAAGGACCTCTTGGCGGAGACGGGCTTGGCCTCGTGCACGCCCACGCCGCCCGATGCGCTCTACATGACCGACGGCACGGGCGCCGTCGCGTATGGCCTGCTGTACGCGTGGATTCTGTCTGGCCAGTGCGTGACCAGCACGGCCACGGCGCCACCGAGCGGATGGGCGCTGGTCACGCTCGGGAGCGCCAACCCGCCCGCGTCGGGCGCATCGATCACGGCCGTGCTCGGCCACGCGCCGTCCGCAAGCGGCAGCCACCCCACCGTTGCGCCCGCGAGCGGCGGGTCGGCGTGCCTTGCCTACTACAGCACGAGCGCGACCAATGCGGTGGCCGCGCACAACCAGATCAGCGCGGCCTGGCCCGTCTTCTCGCCAACGGGCGCGACGGTGCAAATTCTGTGCGTGAACCAGTCGCCACCGCCGCCATCGCCTCCACCACCGCCAAAGATCCCAAGTCCGCCATTCTCGCCACCCCTGCGCTGTGGCCCCATGGGTTCGAGGTACGCGGGATGGCACCACAACGATGCTGGAGGCTTCCCTTACAGCTCGAACATGCCCGGAAAGAGCGCACCCTTTGAAGAGTGGGACCTGAGCAGCAGCGACCCGCAGCTGCTCAAGAAGAACTACCCCAATCAGCACTACGACAAGCGCAGCGACTACTCGACACAGGAGTGGGCGAACATCGCCGGGAGCACGTGGATGAACAACGAGTTTCCCGGCGGCATCCCGCCCGCGGGCGAAGGGATGGACTTTGACTGCGCCACCGAGTGCTCGATCACCGCGACGCCGATCTACGGGCGCTACTCAAAGGACATCAATCCCAACCACTTCTTCAAGGTGCGCAAACCAAACCACGAGACGGTCAACCAAGAGCGCATCTACTACGACACGCTCGACCTGTGCCGCTCGTGTCGGCAAAAGTGCTGCCAGCGGGCGTGCTGCGACGGCGACGACGACGACAGTTGGACGTGGGGGTGCGACGTCTTCCGGCAGAAGACCAACCCCACCTTCCCCAACCCGGCAGCGGGGCCGTTTGATGCCGACGGCCGTCCCCTGAGCCTCGCGGTGGGCGACATGGACCCGTATCTCTACGGGCTGGAGACGGGCGGCGTCGAGAAGTCGTACGCCGACGGCACGTACGACAGCACGTCCATGTACATGTACATGGACCAGGGCGACATCGACCACACGGGTCCCAATGGCGAGACGTTCAGCCCAACCGACGACCCGTGGTGGCCCTTTCGCACGGGCTACATGCACAACGACCAGCCGTGGGACAACGAGTGCGAGGTGGCCACGCAGCTGGCGTGCGACTACGTGCCCGGGATGAGCAGCGCGAGCGTGCAGGTGCAGGTGGTCTTCCCGGGCACGCTCGAGACCTTCCCCGTCGGGCAGGTGCAGCTGGCGTTCGCCTCGGCGATCAACGTGCCCGTGACAGACGTGGAGGTGCAGCTCGAGGCGGCGTCGGTGCGCGTCACGTTTCGCGTGGCGGCGACGCCGGACCGGCTCTTGGCGCTGCAAGCGATCGTCAACATCCGGCTGGCGAACGCGTCGGCGGCCACGCAGGCGCTCGGGGTGCCTGTGGAAGCTGTGCAGCCAGCAGAAACGGCGGAGGCGTCGCCCTCGGCACCGCCCTTGCCGCCACAGGCGCCGCCAATGCCCAACCGGCCACCTCCGGCGCCCGACAGCCCGCCCGCAACGACCGTGCACCAGTGGAACGTCTTCGTCCGAGGCGAGCCCTCCGAGATCGACCTCGTGGCGTACAGCTCGGCGGCGTCGCTGGCGCTGAAGACCAACGTCGGGTGGATTGAGGCGAGCGCCACGCTGGTCCGGCCGGGCGTGAGCCGCGTGGACGCGAGCTTGCGCAGCGAACGGCCGCTGATGCCAAGGCTGCTGGATCGCTACTACGGCTCCACCGCCCAGACCAATCGGACCTTGCGCGGCTGGGGCCTCTACGCCGCCGAGGGGCCGTCGCCACCAGCGCCACCAGCGCTGCCTCCGCTGCCACCGCCACAACCCGTTGCGGACGTGTGCGATTCCGAAGGCGCGGATGACGTGTGCTCGCCCTTTGCCGGTGCGGACTGGAGCTCGGCAATCGCGTCGTACCACTTCTACCTCTACGACGAGACGCCCGACGGCACCGACCTCAAGCTGTGGGAGTGGCCACGTGTGACGCCCACCGACGACCAGCTGGCAAACAACGGTATCTGCGAGGACGGGCTGTCGGCAGTCAACGCCTCGGTCCCGCAGGGCGACTACTACGTGGCGTTTGGCGGCGCCAACTGCTTAGTGCACCACGTCAACCTGAGCACGGGGATGCACAGCGGCTGTGGCCGCACCGACCTCGTGCCGTGCGTGTGGGGCACCGATTGCACCGACTGCGGCCGCAGCGCAACGCTTGCGGCGGCAGGCGCGGCGAGCCGGCGGCGGCAAGCGCAGGCGCTTCCGGCGGTGAACGACGCGCACGAGATGCACCACCTCAACGCCACGCTGAAAGTTGCTACCAGCTACCATCTACCTTCTGCCTGGATGCACGCCTTGAGGATTAAGGACCACTGGAGCAGTGTTGGGTCGGGATTGTAAGGGGGCAATTGAGAAGTCTAATTAATTAACAATTCTGAAAGAATGGGGGGATCACATTTTATGAGCACTTGGCCAAGTGCTCATAAAGAGAGCGCGGTGCTCATAAAATATTTTATTGAATTAGAGTAAAAGGAGGATTATGAGTAATCGGGGAGATTATAAAAGCAACATTTTGTTCACGATAATCTTAATTCAGGAGTCTCCCCGCTTTCTTTCAGAATTCTTAATTCATTAATCTCACCGATTACTCGAAATCCTCCTTTTACTCTAATTCAATAAAATATTTTATGAGCACCACCCTCTCTTTATGAGCACTTGGCCAAGTGCTCATAAAATGTGATCCCCGCATTCTTTCAGAATTCTTAATTAATTAGACTTTTGGAGGGAGTTGCTCCCCCATGATTACACGCGCGTCTCCGCAAGCTCAAACTCTTCTAATGCCACGCGAGTGGGTAGCACCACCTCCGCGGGTAGACCTACTCGTGGTCGTGGAACTACGACGTGCACCTTGAGCTCGCGCACGATGGCCGACTGTATGAGCATGGCCAGCCCTCGCAAGACGACAAAGCGCACCAACCCAATCGCGAGTCCAACTGTGACAACGCTCATGAGCGTCGCCGCCCCGTACACGGTCGCAAGCTGGGTGGTTGGCAAATGGGTGTGGCTGGCGACGAGCCGCCACGTGCTGATCGCACAGAAGAGTTGGAAGATTGCTGACACCAGCATGAAAGCTCCGCACCCGCCTGCACTTTCGCACTTGACTCCCACAACGCGCGACCTGGAGCACACGTTGGCGTACGGCGCCGCGCACACGGGGCACGTGGCCCGCGTTGCCGTCGCAAGCATCTGGGCGAGGCACTCGTCGTGCACGTACCGATCAGTGCACAGGCACGCCGACTTGCGCGGCGCAGGCGTGCTATCGGTACAAATGAAGCACTCTGGCGCCTCTTCTTCCTCGCGCATTACGGGCAACGTCCCCTCGCTGCGCGGTTGGTCCGCTAAGTGCGCAAATTGTCCCGCTTGGGAATCTGGCTTAGCGGTCGTTTTTCATGCCCACGTCGCGCTTTGTGGTAGTGTCTGCTCCGCTCGAGGAGCGTGTGACGGCGTCGATTGCGTCGCGTGCGCAGCAGGCCCTTCTGATCGCGCTGCGTATCAAGAGCGAAGTGAACGACTCGCTGCACCGGGAGGACGTCGGCGAGCGGGCGGGCGAGGCGCTCGAGGCGGTGGTAAAGCCTGGGGGGGTGCCATTCGTCGTGTTCATGCTTCTGGTGGCGGTGCTTGCGACACGCGAGCTTTTGCTGCGCATCGAGACGCGACGCATACTGAAGCAGCACAACGTCTGCTCGAGCGTGCCTGTGCTCGCGCCCACCGACCGCCAACACGAAGACTAAAAAACCCAACTCCGCGTTTTGCGCTAACCTATCAAACGTGTCCCTGTGAGTGTGAGTGTGTACTTAAAAGCAGCCAGCCAACATGACGGGATCCGAGATCGTGCCCCAATCCACGGGAATGGCCACGTTGCCAATGTCCAACCCACCGCAGACTTTTTTACTCCCCTTTGGCAAGAACCAGCACCTTGTGCCCGAGACGGCCTTCGTATCCTTCCCCAAGAAGCCCAACAGGATGCCCTCCGCCGAGGCGCTCGGCGCGCTGCTGGCCACGAAAGCGCCGGAGAAGTGGCTGCCGTTCTGCAAGCCCAACACGCTGTGCCGCATCCAAGGCGACACGGGCAACTGCGTGTACACGACCTTCCAAGTGGACGGCGCGCCCGGCGAGGAGCGCATCCTGCGCTTCATCTCGTCGGCGATCGCCGAGAAGAACTTTGAAAAGATCAAGGAGTCCGAGCCGAAGCCCGCGACAAGCAACGAGCGCCAGCAGATCCGCTACGACGTGCTCAACTGGAAGAAGGAGGTCGACTGCCCGTCGCGCGCGCAGATCAGCCCCGAGATCGAGAAGTGGCCGGTTGCCGACCTTACCGAGGCGCTCAAGTCGGCCGCCGTCTCTCCCGAGGCCAAAAAGCGGAACAGGCCCGGTTTGACCCAGGCGGACGAGGTGGCGCGCGCGCGCTCGCGTTACATCTGCTCTGAGGAGCTAATCGCCGTGCCGCATGGCTCGACGTACAAGATCAACGAGGTTGGCAATCTCCTACACGTGCTCTTCTACCGCACGGAATCGAGCGCCCAACCCGCCGACGAGGACGAGGACCAGTAGGTGCACGTGTGCATGTGCGTGTGCGTTTGTTACCAAACACTTTTTTAGCCCGACTTTACACGAAACAAGTGCTTGTGTGTCTTTAAAATCGCGGAGCACTCTGCCGACACCCGCCCCACAAACTTGCCGCTCTTGTTGATGGCCGTGCGCTTCCGCAGCAGGTGCACGGCCGTCTTGTCGTACTGCATTATAGACTCGCCCATGTGATTGTGCCGCAGCCGCGCGTCGGACAGGGCGCTCAGCGAGGCGTCCATGTCGAGCGCGAGGTCCTCGTGTTCTGCGGTGGCGCGCATCAGCCGCGCCCCGCAGGCGGCAACGTCCGTGACAAAGTTCTTGGCGAACGCAATGTCCATTTTGTCGTCCTCGACGTTGAGCGGCATCCGCAGGCCGCCCGTAGATCCAGCAACGTGCGCATGCACGCAGCGCAGCTCGACCTTGAGACCCTTCATGCACACGCCCGGAAAGCGCGCCGACTGCGGCAGGTTGCCTTCGGTGGTCCAGTGGCGGTTGCACCGGCCGTCCTCGATGCAGCCGCCGCAAAACTCCAGCCGCAGCTCGAGCCGCTGGAAGTCCTCGGTCGGCGCCTTCGAACGGTGCAGGCCGCACGCGCAGCCGCCGCTCCAGCGGTGAAGGGTGCCCTTGACGAGCGTGCGGTGCGTGCTCTGCACGCCGCTGTCCATACGGTGCGCCGTTGCGCGATCGACGAAGAGCGCCCGCGACAGGCTGAGTGACGTGGAGGATACGAAGGCGTGCATACGAAAGACGTCCTGCGCGAGCTTGGCGAGGACCTCGGCGTACCAAGCGGGCAGCTCCCAGTACGAGTTTTTAAGGAGCGACACGAAGCGGCACGTCGTGCGCGGCACGGGCATCGGCTGCCGCTCGCCGCGCGCCGCCTGGTCAAAGAGCTCCGCCAGCTTGGGCACGTCCTCGGGCAACAGGTCGGCCTCGAGCACCCGCTTCTTTTTGTCGACGGAGGTGAGCAGCACCACCAACCGACGCGGGCTCCGGTGCTGCCGGCGCACGGCCAGCGTGCCGCCCTCAGGAAATGTGGCGACAATCTCGGTGGTGCCCCGCTCGTCGGGGTCGAGCCGCCGCGCCACCTCGTTCGTGCCGCGCACGGCCACGCATTGCCGCCGCTGCGCCGGTGGCAGCGCATCCGCGGTCTCGCAGAAGAGCACGTCAAACTTGCGCACCTTGTACATCACCTGCATCCCGTCGCCGCTCACGAGCCGCGCGCGGCACTCGTCGAACTTGGTCTCGTCGATGCCCTTGCCGATCGAGTCGATGCTGTGCGGACTCATGAGCCCTGGGTGGTTGGTGAGAGGACCCAACCGTTCAAGCAGCGGCACAAGAAGCTGCAATAAATTAACTGGGCACTTTGCGACGCCCTCCAATTGCCCCCTCTCTACAGCTACGTGGACGAAAGGGGTCGTCATGCCGGTGCAACGCAACTCCGTTGCTACTAACACTACGCAGCGTCACAAGTGCAACGTCCCATATTGATAGCGCGATCAATATCCCCCAGCAATATTTTGCGGGGATTCTCCGCAGCGCAGCCAGAGCGCATCGTTGCACGTGGAATCGCCCAACCATGCCACGCGCCACAGCCGCGCCGCGTCGTTCTGGTTGATCTTCGGAATGCACACGGAGCGGTCGGTGTCGAGGGTCGAGTGGACCTTGGTGTAGTCAAGGGTGGCGCTCCCGCGGAGCGCGCCCGGAGACGCGCCCAGCGCCGGAAACTCCTTCGCGTCGAGCTTGGGTGGCAAGCGCGACTCCTCGTGCAACACCTTCTCGTTCAGCGGCGGCAGCGGCGGCAGCGGCGGCAGCGGCGGCAGCGGCGTAAGCGGGTGTCTCCGCTCGAGCGTCAGCGCGCCGACGCCCTGCCACACCGAGACGATGTGGTCGCGCCACGCGTCTGCCAGGTCCATGAGGCCGATGCGCTGCGAGTAGTTTAGCGCCGGAGGCATCTGGTCCTCGTGTTTCGTGTTGTTGATAGTGTGCCAGAACCAAGACGCGAACGTGCGATGGTCGTTGTGTGCAATCTGCGCCATCTTGCCCTGTAGGAGTAGCAGCAGCTCGGCGAGGTGCTTTGCGCACGCAAGGTTGGAGTGCGCCGGGCCGTCTGCGGACTCCACAATAATCCACTGTGGAACGTCGTGGCGCTCGAGCACCTCGGCGTCCATATCGAACGTCTGTAAGCTGACCCAGCGATCCACGCTCAGCATGCGGGCCACCTCTGTCCTGTTGACGCGCATGACCACCCGCATCTTGGCGCATGTGCCGCTGGCGGCCGAGTTCGGCACGAGGTGCACCGCAGCAAGCGAGGTACACAGCCAGGAGGACCCTTGGGTCTCGCTGTACGCAAGCGTCTGCGCAACATTCTCGGCAATCTCCTGCGCCGTTGTGAACGTGAAGCCCAGCTCCGCACATTCCATGACTCTGTGGTTTCGGTGGATCTTGAGTGCGGTGAGCAATTAAAATTACCGACACACTTAGCGTTGCTCACGAGTGGCAAAATTGTACAAGAATACTTGCAACCTAAGTATTTGCTCCGCTCCGCTCCTTACAGACCGCCACCCGCCAGCACAACACCGCGTTTGCGCACCCTAAGGAGCCTTGGCCTTGGTTTTGGCAGCGGCTGCCTTGGTCTTGATCTCGGCCTCCACCCCGTTTTTGTAACCAGCTGTGTTCTCCTGCATATTGACGGGGTTCTTTGGGCCAGTGCGTCGGTTGTCGAAGCGCGTGCGGACGGTGCCCTCGGGGTTGTTGAAGGAGCGGGCGAGGCGATCGGCCGTGTACCACGAGACGTTGACGTTGACGCTGAGCGCGGACGAGTTGGGCGCGGTTCTTACGCCGGTGAGCGAGCCCCCGGGCATGCTTGCGCGCGAGGCCGAGGTGTCCAGGACCTGGCCAATCTGCCAGCCGCCCACAATGTACTCGCCAAAATCTTCGCACAACTTGAGTCCCATCCGCGACATGCCCTCGAGGCGCGGCCGCTTGTAGTCGCCCTGTGTTGCAGCAGCGTTACCCCTCTTGCTGTACTCGGAGTGGTTGACCATCTGCGACGAGGTGGACACCTGCACGCGGAAGTTGCACAGCACGGTGTTCTCGGCAGTCTCCTTGGTCACAGGATTGCCAGCTGCATCAGTTCCGGAGAACGACGCCTTCTGCTTTGCCATGAAGCTTTCCTCGTTCATCGGCTTGCCATTGTTCTCGAGCGCTTTGCGGCGCATCTCGGCATACTTAGGAACCTTGAGCTTCTTCGTGACATCATTCGGGTCGTCGACCTCCATCGTTGCGGTCGAGTCCTGCGCCGCAGTCTTTGCGACGTCGTCTTTGTCGTCGAACCACACGTCCGCCACAATGACAACAAAGACCTTGTCGAGCGGCAGCGTCTCCAGCGAGCGCTCGCCCGTCCACGACGTGCCGATGGCAGGACCCTGCACGCGAATGTTGTACAGCTGGCCGTCACGCGCCTCGAGGTACTCGTCCGACATCTTGTCGGACGGGTCGTTGGAACCCTTGGAGAGCACAATACCGTCTGGCCGCCAGTCGGTGCAGCCGACCTCCGTCAGCTTGGCGTCGAGCACGGCGAAGGCCAAGTCGTCTCCCGCGTTGCGCGAGATTGAGAAGGGCTGTGCCACATTGGGTAAACCGGTAGTGGGGTCCTCCCCGAACCTCTGCTGGTTGTTGCCCACAGTGCAGTTCACCAGCTGTGTGGCGCTACCCTTGCCCTTGAGGAAGGGGCCAAAGTCGCGCGCAAATATGCCCTGGTAGTTATCCGGCGCAAGTGCCGCCTGCGAGCCCTCGAGGCCGTTCTTCTGCGCAATGTCCTCGACATAGAGCATGCTGTTGTTGGCTCCGATCTCGGGGTTGCCCTGCCCCTTGGGCGCAACCCCCACACTGTTCGCGTACGAAGAGGCGGTCATGTACGCACCCACGGGACCCGTCGATTGGACGGAAGCTTCAAGGGCATTCATCGTGTCCACGAGGTCACCCTTCAGACTGATCGTCTGGGTCGACAGCACCTGCGCAAAGTACATCTGCAGGTACTCGATCGAGCAGAGCTGCTGGAACCGCTCGGTGCCTGGCATGCCCGGCATGATGTTGGGCTGGTAAGCCACGTTGTGGCCCGCGTACCCGGGCGCCACCGCGCTTCCGTCGACGACTTTACGCGCCATCCCCTTGTTGTCTGGCTTGCCGCGCACGCCCAGGACAAAGGCAAGCGTCGTGGCACGCAGGTCTTCCGTCTCGGTGCGCCACTCCATCTTGCCCTGCTCGTTCTTAAGAAAGAGCTTGTTGCTCGTGTTCAGTGGAACCAACCTGTGCCGTGTAAAACTGAACGTCGGGTATGCACGGACTGGCTGTGTGTACATACACCCTATTGCGTGGAGTGTCTCTAGCTAAGTGCAGAGGTTTGAGTCGTTTGGACCACCGAGTGTATGGGATCCCGATGTTGGAGCCCTCGTTGGGGCGCGCCGACTTGATCTGCGTGGGCGCAACGCCCGCAACGGGGGCGCTCACGCGTGTGTTGGCCGAGCCGATTCCGCCGCCCACGGTAGGCGGCGCGAGGTTGCGCTGCTGCGCGCCGCCCGCAAACGGGTCGGCATTTGCGTTGACACTTGCCATAGCTTTGCCTCCTCACCTCACGTTGCTTTGGGAGAGGGGAGCACATACCAAACGGTTAGCGAGCGAGGTGTTATGATTTCTAGTGCACGCGCTCAGAATCCACACGCTCACACCACGGACGCACGGTGTCTTCCAGAATGTTCTGCGCCGCACTCTCGTACTTGCAAAAGTCAAACGTCAGGATGCGGCTGGCGTATGCCGCGCCAATTCGGTCGAGCGGCAAGCGATGCGTGTGCAGGAGCTCAAGCACCGTATTCGCCACGCCGACAACGCTCAAATAGCACGCAAAGGGTGCCTCCCTCCACTCGATTATCAGGCGCACGCGCTCCTCTCCGGCAAAGCAGCGCATGTGCGCCGGCGCGTGCACGAGCGTCCCCTCCATACCCGTGCCCACGACAATGCCACACCAGCACATATTTGCCGAGTTGGCAGACGACAGCCACGCGACGCGCCGGCGTTGCCACGTGAGCGCCTGCGCAAGCTCGAGGTGCGTAAGCAGGAGCAGCTCGTAAATGCGCACGACCTTGGCGTCGTCGCCCTCGCCGCCAAAGAGCCAGACGTGGTGCTTGGCGATGGCGCCAAGCAGCTGCGGTTCGCGTGCCAGCCGCGTCGCCGCGCCGCTGAGCCCCTTGCGCTCAGAACTCTTCAGGAAGGCGCGCATGCGCTCCGGCACGTCGCGCGAGATCTTGGCCGCGCGCGTGCTGAAGCGTGCAAGTGTTGCAATTACCACCTCGCAGGCATTGTCCAGTGTGAGCAAATGTGCACTCTCCTCGCGCACCGCGGCCGCGCGGCACTTCTCGGTGTACGACACGCACACCTCCAACGCATCGGCGTGCGACACGAGCCCGTCGAGCACACGGCAGGTCTCGAGCGTCAGAACGTTGGCAAGCTTGGTGGCGAAGGCGTCCACTTCGGTCACCGCATCACCGAGCGCACCGCCGTGCTGGGTCACCACCGTGCTATGAATATCCTGTAAGAAACGTAAGAATGAGCGGTACAGCCCGTCCTCGACGCTCTTGCGCGTTCGCTGCGTCAGTCGGAGCGGGAAGCGCAGAGGGACCAGGTGCTCGTCAGAGGAACGCATTGCGTCGGCGCACGCCTCGAGCTTGGCGCACGCCTCGACGTAGGACGCGTGCAGCGCCAGCTGCTGGCGCATGAGCATCGCTTCCGCCCGATCGCTCGCCAAGCCATCTGTGTCCACGGCGTCAAGCGCGGCGGCAATGCGCTCGTGCTCCCGTTGCTCGATTTGCATCGGCAAGAGGGGCACGTGTGGGAGCAACTCTCGTCGCTTGGAGCGCATTTTTTAGCGCCTTCCAAGCAACCAGTGTGCAAAAGTCGCAAGGCTGAGCAAATGATCGCGTATCTTTTTTTACACCGACGCAACTAAGTACGTCCCCACACAGTCATTCCCAACTTGGTTCCGACGATGTTAGGTTCATGAGCACACTCTCCTCCCACTTGTGCTCGGCAAGAGGTGCGCGTCGCGTCACGCGACGCGTTGCGCGCTCAAAGCCTGGAGGTCCGGGCACCGCTCGCCAGTTGTGCAAGGGAAAGCTAAACCCGAGCAGTGCCACAGCAATGGTCAGCATAGTTGCTCCCCCCACTCTCTCCTCATTGGAGACCGTGCCACATATCGCAAAGCCTGTGCGCCCTGGAGCGCGCTGTGCTTCGCCACCTTCGGCAGGTCTGACATAACCCATTAGATTTCATCAGTAGAGAGGCGTGTCCCGATGCGTCCCGCTGTGTACCGTTCGGGACCATGGCTGATCCTCGCCCTCGCAGCAAGCGTGCGCGCGCAGGGCGCCTGCGATGGCTACACATGTGAATGGGGTAAAGAGAGCGAGTTTCGGGAAGACGGACTCTTCTTCCCCGGAAGTATGGTTGAAAACGACGCCGTGTACGGTCGTTACCTGCCTCTTGGCACGACCTACAGCAGCGATATCGAAGACCAATGTTGTGACATCTGCACTTTGCAATCGCACGACGGTACCGCCTACCCGCTTTATTCCGACGCCGCACACACGACCACCGCCACATGCGGAAGCCACCACTTGCGGTTTTACGACCAAGGGCAGCTGAGCGCCACCGAGCACAATACACAGTGGCGACTCATCGGCTGGATCTGCACGCTGCACGCCACGACGGGGCCGCTCAGTACCTACGTTCAAGACGTGTCGGAAAACGGATGGAATAGTGTGCGCGGATGCGCGCCCTCGGGTCCATCACCACCGCCCTCGCCGCCGCCGCCCTCTCCGCCCTCTCCGCTTGCGCCGTGCACGGCGGCGTGCACGGGGCACGTGACGCAGGCGCTCGCCCAGGCGGCTTGCGACGTCATGCCCATTGAAAGTCAGTGCCGAGTTCACGACGAGGACATTGCCGACCCATCGGCCAGCGAGTTCTTTCTTCTATCGCACCCAATGGACAAGTGCATGAGCGACCCCTCCGTCTCGTCGGCCGAGTGTGAAGCGTACAAACCGAGTGGGTTTTCCGAGGCGGCATCGACCACCACAAAACCCAAGGCGTGCTTCTTGAATAATGCCGGGAACGCCCGGTGGAACCAGTACTCTGGCGCGGCCTCGCTCGCCGCAACGTGCGACAGTGGGTATTCAGATTCCTGTGTCTGTGCCTACCGAGCGTGGAGCTGTCTGTGTCCGCAGCTGAATCCCTCGCCGCCACCGCCCTCGCCACCGCCACCGTCGCCACCACCCTCGCCGCCGCCGCCCTCGCCACCCTCACCGCTCCACCCGACGTGTGTCGGCTCCGACTCGAGCGCAGTGTGCACGGTCGTCGTCGAGATTGCCGACTGCGAGTGTTCGGGAATGGAGTCGCTTGCGTGCCTCAAAATCACACCACATCCCTTTGTCCTGGCGCAAATCAAGGGAAGCTGCCTTAACCAGCACCACCAGGTCGTCGACCAGGGATGCATGACCATGAGCAGCGGGCTCGAGGCTTACGCCGAGCTGTACACCAACGCCGACGGAATTGTATTGTCTGCCAACAAGCAGTACCAGTCAGAGCTTGGGATGAGCGGGACGCCGGCCCTCGACGCCGAGGCCAGTTCCGACCTGTGTCTCTCTGTAAACGCTGGATTCGTATTCGAGCTCGCCTCGGGTGCGGCGTCGGCCTACACGATCATCTACAGGTCTCTGACGGAGAGCTACACGCGAAACGTCATCTACTCGCCGCCTCCCTCGCCGCCGCCCTCTCCGCCGCCGCCCTCGCCTCCGCCCACCCCCCCGCCGCCCTCGCCGCCGCCCTCGCCACCGCCGCCCTCGCCGCCGCCCAGCCCGCCACCGCCCTCGCCGCCGC
>Ga0209709_10003030_pt1 | contig 14188 bp, 12 predicted proteins | sample ArcticOcean_MG_C_2_FD_187435 | JGI IMG/M metagenome (GOLD analysis project Ga0209709, IMG submission 187435) | Marine microbial communities from western Arctic Ocean - ArcticOcean_MG_CB4_136 (SPAdes) (version 2) | ecosystem: Environmental > Aquatic > Marine > Oceanic | place: Arctic Ocean... | reverse complement strand
GAATTTTTTCTCTAAACGCTTCTTGGTCATAAAAATTTTTAATGCTGTCTATTAGGTATTTATAAGGTTCTGATTTTCCCACAATTAGTTCTCCTACTTTGGGTATTGTTTTGGAATAAGTTTGGTAAAATTTATTAAGTAATCCATTTTGTACTTTAGAAAATTCTAAACACAAAAATTTACCTCCCGGTTTTAAAACGCGATACGCTTCTTTAAGGGCTATATCAATATTTTCAACATTTCTAATTCCAAAACTTATAGTATAGTAATCAAAAAAATTTTTATCGAAAGGTAATTTTTCTGCATTATTACAACACCATTTAACTCTAGATGTCGCTTTTATTTTTTTTTTACTTAAATTTAGCATTTCGTTGTTTTCATCAACACAATAAACATGGCCTTTATAATTAACTTTTTCTAAAAATAGTTTAGCAATATCTCCAGTTCCAGAGGCAACATCAATTAATTTTGTATTTAATTGTGGATTTAAATAATTTATGAATTTTTTTTTCCACAATCTGTGAACACCTAGCGACATTAGATCGTTCATGAGGTCATATTTATCAAATACATCTTGAAAAACTTTTGATATGAATCTTTCGCTACTTTTTTGATAACTTTTCATTTAAATTAATTAATCATATGTTAACTTTTTTAACAATATATATTATTATTAAGTGCCAGAACTTCCTGAAATAGAAATAGTTAAAAGATCACTAATAAAAATGATCAATAAAGCAAGAATTATTGATATAAAAATTTCAAGAAAATCAAAATATCTAATTTTACACTTTACAAAAAAAATACTTTTAATACATTTTGGAATGACAGGTAAGTTTTTAGTTTTAAATAGCAAAAAGAAAGAAATAGCTAAAACTAGTTTTTATTATGATTTAAATATATTGCCAAAACATAATCATATTTATTTTTTTTTAAGTGGCGGAAAAACACTAATTTATAATGATGTAAGAAGATTTGGCTTTATGAAATTATATAATAATAGAAAAATAAATGATGTAAAACATATTTCAAAGCTAGGTCCAGAACCTTTCAGTAAAAAAATTAACATAAGTTATTTCAAAAACATTATAAAAAATAAAAATGTTAATATTAAGATTTTATTAATGGATCAAACTTTCATTTGTGGACTAGGGAATATTTATGTGAACGAAGTATTATTTATGTCAAATATTAATCCTTTACGAAAATGCAAAAAATTAAATAATAATGAAATAAAAAAAATAATTTTGAACATTAAGTTGGTACTTAAAATAGCAATTTCAAAAGGAGGTTCTTCAATTAAAAACTTTAATAATACTGACGGTAAAAGTGGCTCTTTTCAGCAACTTTTTAAAGTTTATGGAAGAGAGAAAAAATTTTGTTCTAGCACACCGTGTAAGGGAATAGTAAGAAAAATAAACATATCAAACAGATCTTCATTTTTTTGCAACAAATGCCAAAAATAAATTGGTATTGACCACCATGTTGCAAGAAGATATATATTCAACAATTTTATGCCAAATACTAAATCAGCAATAAGACGTACTAGAAGAACTAAACAGCAGGCTTTAGTTAACAAGATAAGAAAAAGTAAATATAAATCTACAGTTAAACAAATGACTATGTATATTAACTCGGGAAAAATTAAAGAAGCTAAAAGCTTCTTGCCTAAATTTAATTCTCAATTGATGAAAATTGCAAAAACTGGTATAATAGATAAAAGAACAGTGTCAAGAAAAATTTCAAGAATTTCAAAAAAAATTCAAAAAATAAAATCCTAAAAAAAATAATCAATCAAAAGTTGATATTAAAAATCTAAAATCAAAGTCTATTTCAGCTTTCCAATTAATTTCAACTAGATCGTTAATTGTGTCACAGCTAAGTTTAAATAACATAATTAAAAAAAATCAAAATGTAGTTTAATGATATTATTAGTTGTATTAAAAAAAATAAAATTCAAAATTGCTACCTGCAATTTAAATAATTTTGTCAGAATAGAATTAAAAAAGATTTTGTAAATAATTTTCAATACAACCTAAATTTATTTTACAATTCAACCTAATAATTGTTGCAACAATGCTTTAAAAAAAATACAACATATTTTTTAATTAAATATCTGTATGAAAGAAAATTTATCAAAATTAGAATCAGAAACTTTTTCCGCTAAAGAAGAACATTTATTAGACTGGAATCAAGTTACAAAAAATCTTCGGGAAACTTTAGGAAAAGATGTTTACGAAAGCTGGATAAAAAATATAAATTTAAAAAAAGAATTTAATCATTATGTTTTATTATCTGCTCCTACAAGATTTGTTAGAGATTGGATTGTATCGAGGTATGCAGATAAAGTTTTGGACATAATTAAAAAATTTAAAAAAACTATTCAAAGAATAGAATTTTTTGTCGAAGAACCAGAAGAAGGTACAGCGAGAAAAGAAGACAGTAAGAATAGTAAGATTTTACCAATTGAAAATTCTTTATTAAATTATAACTTATTTAATTCGGCTAATAGTTTTGATAATTTTGTTGTTGGAGAAAGCAATGAACTAGCTTATGTAGCTGCTCAAAAAGTTTGCTCTCAATCTTCCCATTATAATCCGTTATTTATTTATAGTTCTGTGGGGATGGGTAAAACGCATCTTTTAAATGCCATTGGACTAGAAATTCAAAACAAAAAAAAAGTAATGTTTATTTCAGCAGAGAGATTTATGTACCATTTTATTAGATCTATAAAAAGTAATAGCATGGTGCAGTTTAAGGATTTCTTTAGAACAGCTAACGTTTTTATTATTGATGATATTCAGTTTGTTGGAGGAAAAGAGGCTATGCAAGAAGAGTTTTTTCATACATTTAATGCTTTAATGGAGAGAGGATCGCAAATAGTTATTTCATCTGATAGAGCACCTTCAAATCTAGATAGAATCCAAGAAAGAATAAAGTCTCGATTATCAGGTGGGCTAGTAATAGATATTCAGCCACCTGATTTAAACCTAAGGATAAAAATCTTAAAAAGAAAACTCGAAGAGATAAAAAAAAATTTTAGCGAAACTTACGATTTGAGTGATGAAATATTAAATTATTTAGCTTCAGAAGTTACTTCAAGCATTAGAGAAATGGTTGGTGCTTTAAATAGAATATTAGCTTTCAGTAAAATTAATACTAAGTCTCCAAACATTTATGAATGTAAAAAAATATTAAAAGATTTTGTTACTTATAATAATAAGTCAATAAGCATTGAATCTATCCAAAATATAGTTGCTGCACATTACAATTTAAACATTAATGAAATGTTATCCCCTAGAAGATCACGGTCATTAGCCAGACCAAGGCAAATAGCAATGTATTTAGCAAAACAAAATACAACTAAATCTCTCCCAGAAATTGGAAGGAATTTTTCTAATCGAGATCATACAACTGTAATTCATGCAGTAAAAAAAATTGAAGAATTAATTAAAAAAGATAATGAAATTAAACATAATATAAATGAAATAAAAAAAAAATTTCTTTAAGATAAAAAATGGAATTTTCAATAAATAGAGATATCTTCTTTAAATCACTAAGTCATGCATACGGCATTATTGAGAAAAAAACTACACTTCCAATTTTATCAAATATATTGATATCAGCCAAAAATTCACAAATTAAGATAACAGCTACAGACCTTGACATAATTTATTCTGAAGTCATTACCGTTCAAGAACTTAAGAGTGAAGGATCAACCACTACTTCGGCAAGTGTACTTTATGACATATTAAGAAAGCTAGAGGTAAATGCAAAGGTAGAGTTTTCATTACAAAATGAAAGTAAATTAAAGTTAGTTTCTGGAAACTCTAAGTTTAATTTATTATGTATATCTCCAGATAATTTTCCTTTGTCAGACGAAGATATTAAAGAAAAAACTTTCGAAGTTCCTTCAGATAAAATTTTAAAACTTCTTAATAAAACCAAAATTTCAATTTCAAATGATGAAACTAGACATTATTTAAATGGTATTTATTTGCACAAATTAAATATTGAAAATAAAACATTTCTATCTGGCGTCGCAACAGATAGTCATAGACTTTCTTCTAGTAGCATAGAGATTGATCCGAATAATAATTTTGAATCTATTATTTTACCAAAAAAAACTATTTTCCAACTTATTTCTTTATTAGAACAAAATTCGAAAATGGTAAAAGTTTCCAATAATAAATCTAAAATTAAATTTGAAATGGGTAATGGTATATTAATTTCTAAAGTTATTGATGGTCGTTTCCCTGATTATAGTAAAGTTATTCCTAAAGGAAATGACAAAACTTTAGAAATAAAATTAAATGATTTTAAAAATTCTATTGAAAGGGTTACTACTGTTTCTTTAGATCGCAAAGAGGGTTTAAAAATGATTATAAATAAAAATTCTTTACAATTGTCAGTTAACAGCCCTAACAGTGGTGAGGGAACAGAAAATATAAGTGCAATATTTAATTCTGCAGATATGACTATAAGCTTTAATAGTAGATATTTGCTTGATATAACATCTCAAATTGAAAATAATGCAATTTTTATAGACTTAAAAGATTCTGGTTCACCAGTACTAATTAGAGATCTGTCAGATAAAAATAGTTTTCATGTCGTTATGCCGATGAAAATTTGATCTATTTTGATTAATTTTTTTTTTAGATTTTTTTTTTTCACCTAGTAAGCATTAATTACCAAGGGTAATTTAAGATGTATATATAATCTTGATTTCATTAAGCTTAAAAAAATGTTAAAATAATTGAATTAATTTCATTTATATGATCACAAAAAAACAACAAAGTAGTTCAGGATATAGCGCAGAATCAATAAAAGTTCTTAAAGGACTTGAGGCTGTAAGAAAAAGACCTGGAATGTATATAGGTGATACCGATGATGGTACGGGATTACATCATATGGCATATGAGGTAGTAGATAACTCCATTGATGAAGCTTTGGCGGGACATTGTAAAAATATTAAAGTAACAATACAGCCAAACCACTCAATTTCGGTAGAAGATGACGGGAGAGGTATTCCAGTAGATTTACATAAAGGTGAAAAAAAATCAGCTGCAGAAGTTATTATGACACAACTTCATGCTGGTGGTAAGTTTGATCATGACTCCTATAAAGTTTCTGGTGGACTACATGGGGTTGGTGTTTCAGTAGTTAACGCTTTATCTGAAAAACTAGTATTAAAAATATTTAGAGAAAAAAAAGAATATCATATAGAATTTAAAGACGGCAAAGCAGTGTCTCCACTAAAAGTTAAAGGAAAATCAAACAAAAATGGAACTTTAATAAATTTTTTACCATCAAAAGAGGTTTTTTCGCAAACTGAATTTAGCTCATCAATCTTGCAAAAAAGAATGAGGGAACTTGCTTTTTTAAACAAAGGATTAAATATCACCCTGTTAGATTTAACTGGCAAAAAGGAAAAAATTTATAAAAATAAATATGAGGGAGGTATACAGGAGTTTGTTGAGTTTTTAGATGGAAAAAAAAGTGCTTTGGTTAATAAAAATGATTTAAATTTATTTAAAAAACCAATTTATATTTCAGGAATAAAAGATAATGTTGATGTTGAGTGTTCTTTAAAGTGGAATGCTACATACTCAGAGGACATGCTACCTTTTACAAATAATATTCACCAAAAAGATGGCGGTACTCACCTATTAGGTTTTAGAAGTGCTTTAACAAGAGTAATTAATAAATATGCCACTAGTGGTAATCTTCTAAAAAAAAATAAAATTGCATTATCAGGAGATGATGTGAGAGAAGGTCTAACAGGAGTTTTATCAGTTAAAATACCTGACCCAAAGTTCTCTTCACAAACTAAAGACAAGCTAGTTTCATCAGAAATAAGATTTATAGTTGAATCAATTGTAACAGATAAACTATCTACATGGTTTGACCAGAATCCATCAATTATAAAGATAATATTATTAAAGGTAGTTCAGGCTGCTCTTGCCAGAGATGTAGCTAGAAAAGCTCGAGAGGGCGTAAGAAGAAAAGGTTCTCTAGAGCTATCAGGCTTGCCTGGTAAGCTTGCTGACTGTCAAATTGGAAAGGCAGAAGGAACTGAGCTTTTTATTGTAGAGGGAGATTCAGCTGGCGGATCTGCAAAACAAGGCAGGAATAGAGAGTTTCAAGCTGTTTTACCGTTAAGAGGGAAAATACTTAACACTTACGTTAATACTAAAGGATCAAAAAATAAAAATCATAATGGCAAGGATTTAGAAACCAAAGCGTTTTCAAAAATGATGTCATCAAATGAAATAGTTACATTAATTAATGCGATGGGAACTGGATCAAAGGATTTTAACATTGAAAACTTAAGATATGAAAAAATTATTATAATGACGGATGCAGATGTAGATGGCTCACACATTAGAACTCTTTTACTTACTTTATTCAATAACCATCCATTTCATGAATTAATTGAAAAAAGCCATATATATCTTGCCCAGCCACCTCTGTACAAAATTACAAAAGGTTCGAAGCATTTTTATATTAAAAACGAAAAAGCTCTTGAGGAATTTTTAATTAAGTCATCAGGTAAGTCAAAAAATGAAATAAAAAAAAATAATAAAATATTTGATAAATTTATGGAAAATGAAAAAAGCAAAATAAGCATTCAGAGGTTTAAAGGGTTAGGCGAGATGAATCCTGAAGAGCTGTGGAACACGACCTTGAATCCTGAGCAACGTACATTGTTGCAAGTTAAATATTCAAATAATACAAAAGAAAAGTCAAAAAAAGATCAAGAGTTATTTCAAATTCTTATGGGAGACGAAGTTGCTCCAAGGAAAGATTTTATAATAAGTCGTGCTTTGGAAGTTTCAAATTTAGATATATAATTTTTGAATGAAATTTTCAGAATTTTTCATATCAAAAAACAGTATTCAGCTAGATAAAAAAACTTTAGTCACATTAAGATGGATGGCTATAATTGGTCAATATATTTCAATATGTATTGTCTATTTTGTTTTCAATTTTCAATTACCTATTTTTAACTGCACTACAATTATTATATTAAGTGTATTAACTAATTTTTACTTACAATTTCTAGTAAAAGAAAATCAACTCAGTAATACAAAATCATCTGCATATTTGTTATATGATTTGATTCAGTTATCTTTACTACTTTTTCTCACAGGTGGAGTTACAAATCCTTTTATAATTCTACTAATAATTCCTGCAATAGTTTCATCAACATTTCTAAGTTTAAGAAGCACTATAAATTTATCAATTATTACAATAATAATTTTAGTTATTTTAACAATTTTTTATTTACCTTTACCGCATAAAATGATTGAAGAATTACATTTTCATGTTCCGAATTATTATTTATATGCAATACCTTTTTCAATAATAATAGGATTAGGTTTTTTGACGTATTTTGGAGCAAGATTTGGTGTGGAATCTAGAAAAAGAACTGAGGCTCTAAACAGATTAGAATTAATTCTAGCAAAAGAACATGAGCTAGAATCAATAGGTTTACAAGCTGCTGCTGCCGCGCATTCTTTAGGAACACCATTATCAACCATTACTGTTATTGCAAAAGAATTGGAGAAAGAAATTGGAGAGAATTCTCAATATTCAAAGGATATAAGTTTATTGATATCTCAAACTAAAAGATGTTCAGATATTTTAAAAAATCTTTCACAAGACCAACTTAAAGAAGACAACTTTATAAATAATATAAAAATTGGTGATTTGCTTGAAAAAATTGTCAGATCTTTTAGTGAAATTTCAGAGAAAAAAATATTATTAATTAAAGAGCAAAATGAATTAGATCCACAAATAGATAGAACACTAGAAATTACATACGGCTTAAGAAATTTTATTGGTAATGCAGTAAAGTATAGTAACTCATTTGTTGAAATTAATTTAAAAAGTAATGACACTGTTACAGAAGTAAAAGTAAGTGACGATGGACCAGGATTTTCAGAAGATGTTAAAGATGTTTTGGGTGAACCTTATATACGTTCTAAAAATAAAATTATTAGTTCAAAATCTGGTCTCGGACTTGGTACTTTTATTGGAAAGACATTATTGGAAAGAATGAAAGCAAGCGTTAGCTTTGGTAATTCAACCAAATTAAATGGAGCCATGGTAACAATTAAATGGCGAACTAAAGATTTGCTTAATATTTAGTTTTTTTGTTAAATTCAAAACAGTATGAAATTATTTTGTATGCAAGTTTAGCTACTAAAAAATTATATGAATTAAATCCTTTTATTGGAGACAATTCATTTATATCTGCCCCAACAATATTAGAATTTTTTGCAGCTATTTTAATTATTTTTAAAGTTTCATCCCATAATAATCCACCTGGTTCAGGGGTGCCTGTTGCTGGCATTATACTAGAATCTAACCCATCAACATCAAACGTTAAATAAACAGTTTTATTTTTTATTAATCTCTTAAATTTATTTAGATCCCATTTTGGTTTATCTTTTGCCCAAAAAATATTAATTCTTGAAAAATTCTTTTTTAAATAGGGAATTTCACTTTTAGAAATATTTCTTATTCCAAAGGAAATTACAGATACATTTTTATAATCCAGACATCTTCTAATTGCAGACGCATGTGAGAATTTTTCACCATTATAACTTTCTCTTAAATCTGCATGTGCATCAAAGTGTAATAAACATAATTTTTTGTATCTCTTAACAAATGGGGCAATACATCCAGGTGTAATAGAATGTTCACCACCAAGTGTAATTGGAAACAGTTTCTTATTTAAAATCTCCTCATTGATACTGGACATTTTTTTTAATGCTATTTGAATATTTTTATTAATTTTAAATGGTTTTAAAGTTTTTATTCCAATTTTCTTATATGGTTCACAATTGAGCTCTTCATCGTATAATTCAACTTGGTGTGAAGCTTTAATTATTTCTTTGGGACCACGTTTAGTTCCCCTTCCATAACTAACAGTTTTCTCCAACCCAAAAGGGACAACAACTACTTTTTCTTTAAAATTAAATTTATTATCAATTCCTAGGAAACCTTTTTTATTTGGAAAATAGTTCACGTTTTAAACAAATATATTTGAAAAGTTTTTAGGTTTTCTTTGTTTCCAGTTATTACGATGGTAGGCATCACTAGCTATTAGAGGCAAAACACTAGTTGCTTCAGCAAAAACCATTTGTTCTTTTGAGATATCAACTTTACCCCATGAACTTGCTTCTTTAAGTGTAGAGCTGCTGCAAGCACCATCTCTTGTGTCTGCTACAGTAATTTGCACTGCATATTTATGCATATCAACTTCCTTACCTAAAAGTTCAGCACAAACTACAGTGTCTTGAACAAAGTTTTTTGGTACCCCACCTCCAATCATAAAAAGACCTGAAGATTTAGATTTAATTTTTATTTCAGTTAATTCTCTAAATTCTCTAATAGAATCTATAGTTAAACATTTTTTGGGATTTTTTTCTTGGTGCATGACCAACCCAAATCCAGCACTTGAATCTGTAAAAGCAGGACAAAAAATTGGAACATTATTATCATAAGCAGTTTCAATTAGTGAACCTTTTTTCTTTGAATTGGTTTTTAAGTATTTTCCTATTTCTTTTATGAATTCTCTAGAAGTGTATGATCGAGGTTCCAAGTTATCGGCTATATCACAAATAGTCTTATCGCATGCCTGAAGTTCTTCTTCGTCAATATAAGTATCGTATATTCGATCTATATAATTTTCCCTTAATTGGGTATCATCTTGAAATTGTGATCCTTGATAATGTTTAAACCCTAATGCCTCAAAAAAATCCATATCAATAATTGAAGCTCCAGTGGCAACCACCACATCAATCATATTATATTTAATCATATCTGAATATATTTTCATACACCCTGCAGCGGATGTTGAGCCTGCAAGAGTTAAAAAAGTGGTGCAGTCTTTTTCAGCCAGCATTTCATTAAAAATATTTGCTGCCCTCGCAGTATCTCTCGATGTGAAAGACATTTTACCCATAGACTCTATAATTTTCCTTGAATCAAAAGATGTTATATCAATATGCTCTACAGGTTTTTCTAGAAAGGTTTTTTTATTATGACCTAATTCCGCATTTTTTGGGTTATTCATTTAGGCAACCAAATAACGAGAAGAGCTATCCTTTTCATACATAGACATTATAGGTTTGTCTTGCACTTCAAAAATTTTGTCAGAATAAAAACCATTAAATTTAGTTCTAAAAGTTAACGAATAAGCACCAAGCTGGCCAATTTCTATGTAGTCACCTTCTTTTAAATTGTTAGGCAAAACAAAAGGACCCTTCATATAATCTGCGCTATCGCAAGTTGGGCCATATAAACTATAAGATGTTAATTTTTTAGAGGTTACTCTTCCATTTGGTATCATTCGCGTAGGCAGAACAAAGTTAAGAACACCAGCATCAAATAAACTTCCATATGTTCCATCATTAATATAAATTTTTTGTTTTTTTCTAAGAATAACTTTAACTATTGTAGATCCGCTTTCAGCAACAAGAGCTCTACCAGGCTCACATAACAACTCAGGCTTATTTTCTAATTTTAAATTATTAAAAGTTTTTTTTATTTCATCTATATAGTTTTGAAGTGGTTGAGGGTTAAGATTAGGATACACTGATGGGAATCCACCACCAATATTAATAATATCTGGAATTATTTTTGTTTTCTTTATTATGTTTCCAACTTCTCGGATTCCTTTGGCATAAGAAATGGGATGCATACATTGTGAACCAACGTGGAAGCTTAAACCAACTTTTTTCGCATGCGCTTTAGCAAGTCGTAATAAACCTAGTGCTTCACTAGGAAGTGCACCAAATTTTTGAGATAAATCAATTTCCGCATGTTCATTTGAAATCGAAACTCTAATGTAAAGTGTTAAGTCTTTAGCACCATTAGTCTCTTCAATAATTTTTTGCAATTCTTCTTTTGTATCTAACGCAAAGTCACGAATATCATAATTTAAATACGCCTCCCTTATATGATCTCGATTTTTGACAGTATTCATGTAGTACGCGTGTGCTTTTGGAAGAATTTTCTTTATTAATTTTATTTCATTTATTGAAGCAACATCGAATCTGTTAATTCCGCTTTCACTAATACACTTAATCACTTTTTCATTTGGATTTGTTTTTACAGCGTATAAGATTTTACCTGGGAAATTGTCTTTAAACCAGCCGCAAGCTGATTTTATAGAATTAGGTCTTATGCAATAAATAGGATCAACTGGTTGAACACTATTTACCAGTTCATCAACTGTATTAAATTTTTGCATTACGTATCTCTCATTTATTAAACAAAAAAAATTTAAAAAAAAAACTTCTTAAATTGGTATTTATAGAAATGATGAGTAATGTAAAGCATTAATTTACCTACTTGAAAATTTAGATCTAGATCTTATTTAACATGTATAATTACAATAAAATAAAATATGGAAAAAGTAATAAACATACAAAAAACGTCCAATTTACTCGATAAATCATTGCTTATTGTAGATGATGATAATCCTTTGAGAGATAGACTTTCGAGAGCGATGGAAAAAAAAGGTTTTAAAGTAATGCAAGCATCAACTGTACAGCAGGGGATAAGTCTGGCTAAAGAATCACCGCCAGCGTTTGCTGTAATAGATCTCCGCTTAACCGATGGGAATGGTTTAGAGGTAGTTAGAGAAATACAAAAAATAAGAAAAAATAGCAGAATAATTATGCTAACAGGATATGGAAATATACCTACTGCAGTTGCAGCAGTAAAGGCCGGTGCTATAGATTACATACCTAAACCAGCAGATGCTGATGATGTAGAAAATGCTCTTTTAGCTTTGCCAGAAAATAAAGCTACCCCTCCAGAAAATCCAATGTCAGCAGATAGAGTGAAGTGGGAACATATTCATAGAGTTTTTGAACTATGCAATAGAAATGTATCAGAAACCGCAAGAAGATTAAAAATGCATCGAAGAACTTTGCAAAGAATTCTTTCTAAAAGATCACCTAAATAAATTTAATTAATTTTTTTATTTTGAATAATGTAGGAATTAAAAAAGATAATAATAAAATTTTAAATAATTCAGCTAACAGAAATGGTTGTGCACCTAATTTAAATATTGGTTTATCCCATCCAATTAACATACCTAACCAGATTAAACCCATAATATAGATAAAACTTACTGAGATTATAAGTTTAAAAAAATTATTTACAAATTTTTTTTTGTATTTAAACAAACCAGCCAAGTAAACAGCCAATAAAAATCCAACAAGATAACCCATAGTAGGTCCAGTAAAATAAATTAAACCCATCCCTTTTTCTGGCGTGCCAGCAAATACAGGTAATCCAAATATTCCTTCAAACAAATATAAACTTACCGTTAGTAAACCAACCTTAGGTCCTAATACTATCCCTAAGAATAATACAACAAAAGTTTGCATTGTCATGGGAACTGGATAAAAAGGTATTTTAATTTTTGCAGAAATTGTTAGAAGTATACTTCCTAATATTGCAATTACAATAATCTTAGTAATTTTATTTATTTGAATTTTTTTTGTTGCTTCCATTCTAAATATAATACTGCTTAATTATAATAAAATCTAGCTTTTTGTAAGATCAATAAATACATCCTCTAAATCACCTTCATCAGTTGAAATATCATCAATTTCAATACCTGCATTTTTAACTTTATTTATTATTTCATCTATTTTATGTTTTTTTCTTTCATATAAAGCAGTAATTATATTATTAGAAGTATAGGAAAATTTTATTCCACTTAAATTTTTTGTATCAATTTTATTAATTTTTTGAACTTTAAAAATTATCTTTTTAGTTTTAATGCTGTCTAGTAAATTTTTTGTTGTATCTACCTTAACTAAATTTCCTTTGTCTATAATTGCAATTTTATTACACATTTCTTCAGCTTCATGCATTAAGTGAGTAGTTAAAATTATTGTCACTCCTTGCTTGTTTAGAGCTCTTACATTATTCCATAAATTTTGACGTAATTGAACATCGACCCCTGCCGTTGGTTCATCTAAAACTAAGATAGGTGGTTTATGAACCATAGCTTTAGCTATTAGTAGTCGTCTTTTCATACCACCTGACAAACTTCTTGCATAAGCATCAGCTTGAGATTCAAGAGAAACCATTTTTAAAATAGTGTCTGTTATTCTATCTTTTTTTGCTATGCCGTATAACCCTGCTTGCAATTCTAAAAGCTTTCTAGGACTAAAGAACGCATCAAGATTTACTTCTTGAGGAACAATTCCGATGGAAGATCTAACTTGGCGTGAATTTTTGTCTAAATCATGTCCCCATACATTAACAACTCCAGAACTTTTTATTACTGTTCCAGCTATAATATTTAAGAAGGTAGTTTTTCCAGCTCCATTTGGACCTAACAAACCAAAGATTTCACCCACTTTCACTTCTAAGTTTAAATTATTTAATGCTTTTTTCTCTTTTGAAGAATTTTTGGAATAAATTTTGGTTAAATTTTCTATCTTTAATGCATTTTTTTTATTCATAATTATTTAGTTTTTATATATCCATAACACTAATTAAAATAGGTTAATATTAAACTATGGAATCAATAAAAAAAACTGACCATTTTTACCTTATCGATGGCTCAGGATATATTTTTAGAGCGTATTATGCTTTACCTCCTCTTTCTAGAAAAAGTGATGGGTTACCTACAGGAGCAGTAAGTGGATTTTGCTCCATGTTATTTAAATTGTTAGAAGATTCAAGGGCTGATAATTCAGATCATAAACCAACTCATTTTGCTGTAATATTTGATTCAGCAAGAAAAAATTTTAGAAATGAAATTTATAGTGAATATAAAGCTAATAGATCTGAAGCTCCTGAAGATTTAATTCCTCAATTTGAATACATCAGAAAGTCGGTAAAAGCATTTAATTTACCTTCTATTGAACTAATTAATTATGAAGCTGATGATTTAATAGCAACTTATGCAAAAAAAATTATTAAAGCGGGAGCTAAAGTAACAGTTATTTCATCAGACAAAGATTTAATGCAATTAGTTTCCGATAAGATCAGACTGTATGATCCAATGAAAAGTAAAGTGCTAGGAAAAAAAGAAGTTTTTGAAAAATTTGGAGTAAAACCTGATCAAGTTATAGATGTTCAAGCACTAGCCGGAGATTCTGCAGATAATGTTCCTGGTGTTCCAGGTATTGGGATAAAGACAGCC
>Ga0209709_10003027_pt1 | contig 14197 bp, 18 predicted proteins | sample ArcticOcean_MG_C_2_FD_187435 | JGI IMG/M metagenome (GOLD analysis project Ga0209709, IMG submission 187435) | Marine microbial communities from western Arctic Ocean - ArcticOcean_MG_CB4_136 (SPAdes) (version 2) | ecosystem: Environmental > Aquatic > Marine > Oceanic | place: Arctic Ocean... | reverse complement strand
TGTTCATTTTATAATATACCTAAATCGTATGCGTATTGTAAGTCTATCTTCTTGTGAAGACATCCACTAAAAAATATTTTCTTTATAACTCTTTTCGACTCCCCTCTTCCCTTAACAAATAAAAATTGTATATGAGGGTATTTTTGTATTAAGAAGCGGACATTATGGAAAATGTATTCTGGAGTAACTTTTATCTTTTTAGAGATGTAGGGTAGATATTTAAATTTACATGCGTTATTTAAGGTATCCTCTACGAGAACGATTAACTTTGCCTCCATTTCTTTTGCGCGTATTATCTCTTTTTCAAATCTTTCAAAATTTTTGACGCTCAATGTGGAGATAAAATCAGCTAAAGATTTCCTCTCTATATAGCAATTACAAGTTAGCTTGGGTTCGCTGAAGGTGTAGTCGCCTACTGACAAGGTTTTAATTTCCGTGGGGTAATCGTCGAAAGTGAGCGGGAGTTGTTCTCTAGTGTCGACATGTATCGAATATTGTGGTTTTTCGTATTCTTTACCTGTAGTCATTTCTGTGGGTTTTTCGTATTTATTTTTAAACCCTAAAGACTCACAAAACGAATAATAATCTCCGAAGATTTCATCGTAATACTGTATGGGGGGAACCAAAACCGTCCTCATCTCCGTCTGGGAAGGGGTGTATATTAAGTCCTTCTTATCCTTTCTTTCTACGAGGACTTTTTCGCAATATTGTTTTGAGCTTTCGATATCTCCGTTTTTTAACCATAACCTTAGAGTGGTTCTCGAATTGAAGTCTGTAGAAAAATACTGCTCTTTTGTTTTGAATTTAATAATTTTTCCATCATGTAAGTCGTGCCTTGGGTAATATTTTTGATAGTACCCAACCACGCGTAGATCATGCACTTTTATATGAGCATGCAGTTGCCTGTCGGTTTTGAATTCCTTTTCGCAAGCTTTACATATAACTTCGTTGTCTTTTGGCTCGCTCATATTTCGTTTTCATCTATGCCAAGAATCCTAGCCTTCACTTCCTCTATGTCGGTTAACTTTTCCGACTCCTCTCGAACAGCCCTTCTCCTTAGCTCAGCAAGCTTTATAAGCTTTCGCCTACTTTCTTCCTCCTTCCAGAGGGCTACTAAATTTAAGATGCTTGCGTTTTCTTTTATTTGGTTTTTAAGTAAATCACTTCTTTTCTGTTTCAGGTCTCCGAGTAATTTGTGCTGCCTGTTTACGGATTGGTTATATTCTGTTTCGGTTTTCCCTATAGCCTCCACAAGGGACATGGAGGCTCTACCGTCCGTATCCTCAACGATAGCGTCTAGTAGTCTGGTTAAATGCTCCTTCCTTCTCTGTATGCTGGCGGCAATAACTACTTCAGACGCAAGGACTATGTATTGATCCACCTCTTCTTGACTTAAATCTGGCTTGTCGTTTGTGTATCTAATAAAGCTAGACTCAAACAGCTCTCTATCTGTCGTAGTGGTATAAGTATTAATTTGATACGAAAATCTATAAGTAGTTAAATAATTGATTAACGATTCTGCGTTTCTTTTTATTCTACTTGTAATTTTGCTTTTGTTTATGCTGTTGTTCGTGTACTTATTAATTCTGAAAACCACCTTATCGAAAGTTTTCGGAGGCTTGTATCCTCCGCTCGGGATTTCTTCTGGACTCTCAAAAGTGGCGACGTCTTCGCTAAGGGAGGTGATGTAATCACCGATCATTCTCGCTTCTTGATTTAAGTTCGTAAGTTGAGGGTTTGCGAAAATCATTCTTGCGATTTCCACAGAACTCATAAATTCTACATTGTTTTTTATAAAAGTTTCATCCTCCTCAGTAAGGTCAATTTTTTGTATTGGTTGATAATCACTAGAAGCTCTAGCCTTAATGTCTCTCGTACCGAGAAATTCCTTGACCGCCCTCCCTTCTTTAGTCCTACCGTCGAAACCCTGATCCGGGAAAGCTAGCTTAATGAGCTCTAATAAAGACGGAGGGGAATCTGGTCTAGAGTTCCACTCTTTTAAGATAATTTCCTTTTGTTCTTCTGTTAGTTCGTAATTATTCATTTCTAGTTTTTTCCAATGCTTCTTTTATCATGCGGCTGGAGTCTTTTTTATATTTTTCGTTGAGATTCTTCTTCTCTTTTTGTAGTTCCCAATACCCGTTCCCGTAATCAACGAAAAGCTCCTCCCCTTCTTCAATCTCTCTCAATGTTATAAGGTTGAATAATGGCAAATTAGGAACAGGAAAATAATAAACGTTGTAACCCATGTCTAATGCTTTTTTTCGATTTTTATCATCGTTCAGAGTTAAGTCTTCTTTTTCTCCCCTGTCTTTCCATGTTTTAACATCATTTATAAAGCCACCAAACCCGATAGGGCTTTGGGCAAAAATTGGATCTGCATCAATTTGACAACGCAATATCGGGTGACCGATAACATAGTCCATATATATTTGAGTCATCCCCGGTGCTATTGTATGATGGTATCTCTCTTTAATTTCTTCTATCGAAAACACTCTACAAGTTGACCAACCAACTATTCTGCCGTCTTCCACGTTGAAAGAGTAATTGTCTGTCGGCATAAAAATATCTCCTTTATACTGACACACGGGCGTTCCTTTCGCAGTCTTTACGCCGGCAAAAGCCCCCAACCCCGCATTAGGTATAGTCGAGATTCCTATTTTTAATCTATATGCATAGTCGTCTATAAGCTTCATAGTAGCTCGATTCCTTCTTTATCTATACATTCTTTAGCTTTTTTTAAGATACTTTTTTTGAGGTTTTTAATTTGCTTGTACCCCGGACGTCTGTTTTTTTCATTAGAAGTAAAGCCTAGTGAGCTAGCGACTTCATCTTCCTCTAGGTGCTCGATATAAAGCCCCTTGTAAACCGTCCATTCATTAGCCTTTAAGACTTCTTTCATTTTTACATGCATTTTACCTATTTGATGCTCTGTATCTATGTAATCATCAAATCTGATGGAATTGACTTCAGAGGTGTGGTCTTCCAAGGCTAAAGGTATTTTTATGTTATAAGCTGATCTTTTCGTTTTTTCCCATTTCGCATACAGCGGGCAATCTGCGCATTGTGTTTTATGTATTTTGCACCCGAATTCGTTTTCGGCTGCTTCACATTTTAAGCATGGTCTTGCAAAGTTGCCGTAATGATTTCTTATTAGGTTTTTAATTTGATTAGATATAATTCTATTAAGCCAAGGAGCTAGAGGCTTTTGGACATCGTATAAATACCACTTCTCATATATATGCACCCTGATGATCTGGGATACATCGTCGTAGTCCATCCAGTTTAGAGAAGTCAGGCTCCATTTATTACTCCTTTTTCTGATCTCTTGATTTATGAAATCGAAAGACTCTTCAAAAGTGGGTTTTTTTTTAGGCTTTTTGTTTTTCATTCGCTTTCAGGCGAACCGTTGCTCCTCAAGGTTCCCGCCTCTTTTTGGAATTGTTCGCGGAATTCTTCGGGAGACACATTATCTAGGATATCGATCGGATCAAGCGCTGTGCTCGCTCCAGAAGCGGTTCCCATAACGTTCTCTATTGACTCTGATCCAACTCGATTAACTTCCACATCAATGTCTAATTGAGAAATAGAGGGCACCCTTTTTGCGTCGTAATCTGAATCGTCGTCTACTGGCGAAGTGTTTGCTTTTACGGACCTATCCGAACCAAGACTTAGGGATGCGCCACAGCCATGACAGAACCTAGGCTTATCTCTGACTGAAAACTCAATTTTAGCCCCACAACCTTGACAGTAAATCTTCATGCTTTATTATAAGGTTTTAAATAAAAACCTACAAAAAGAAATTAAAAAAGTGTAACTTGGCTAGAGCCCTAAGTAATTTAAGTATTCCTTAGGGGTTTTGAACTTTATTAAAATTTCGCGAACTAAATCTCTAGGTATCCCCTCGGATAACACGAAACCCTCGTCTTCCGCCCATTGCCATTTTTTTTTGTTTACCTTAAAGCAGGTGAGGGTATTGTGGATTTCATTTTCCTCCAGAGCTAGACATACGAGTTTTTCTTCAGAAGCAAGGAAGATTACGTGATCTAACCGAGTTTCAATCACAGAGAGAGGTACGCCTTTTCTTTTCGCTAAAACCTTTAAGTTGTCAAACTCTTGCCTCAGAGCTTGATGCATTTACTTTTCCTCTTTTCTGCATTTACAGGAGCACTTACCCTTTTTGCAACGCCTCCAAGATAAGAGGCTCTCGGCCTCCCAGAAGGCTTTCCAGTTGTCTTTAAGCCATCTCGCTAACCACCCGTGATCCGGGTCTTTTTTCTTAAATTTTCCTATATGTGAGCTCCAGATTCCCATGCCTTTATGTTCCCAAATACCGTTCTATTAATTTACCCATCATAGCCGCAACGAAACTCAAGGTTATCGTGGCCCCTAGAAGGTATAGAAATATAATTGTCGCGTCTTTCATTTCTTCGGATACTTACACCTAAATTAAATTAACTTATGTGTTTTAGTTTTTTTGTTATAAATTTAACTAACTCCGACCGCATAACATCGTCTTCCGTGAACTCAAACGAATGCACCCCCATGTTCATACTTTCTTCATCGGAAAAAACCCTTGATAACTCTTCGAACCCTCCCCGTATGTTTTCGTTTTTTAAATCGGTTTGCATCGGATCAGCTAAGACAAAGCACCTACACCCTTCCCCCATCCTCGTAAGGACTGTGACGATTTCCTTGAATGAGCTATTTTGGGCTTCGTCTAGAATCACGCACTTATTCTTCCAATTCATGCCTCTTGCGAAGTTTACGGGAAACATTGCGACCCTTTTTTGCTCTTCCAATTTTTGAGCAGTACTTTCAGCCAACAACTCGTCGAGCTTGTCGAGGAGAGGGAGATTGTAAAATCTTAGCTTCTCGTTTGCGTCGCCGGGTAAATACCCCAAGCTTCGGTCAGAGCTTTCTACAGCAGACCTAAGGTACATTATATCGTCTATAGCCTTCATATTTAAAAGCTGCAAACCGCAATATACCGAAAGCAAGGTCTTCGATGTTCCGGCCGGACCATTAACGAATATTACTTTAGTGGAATGGTCTAGGGCTATTTTAAAAAAATCCTTTTGTTTCTCTGTCCAAGGAAATTGATTTATTTTTATTTGTCTTTTTATTGGATTCGGGGTGTTGAGTGACGTATTCTTAACGGACGTATTTATGTCTTCCGCTAAGTCTCTAGCACCACGTATTTTCACCCTTCCCTTCGCAGGAACGCCTTTGTCTTTCATGGTTGCAGGTAATTACACCATTTTTTAAGAAAAGATCTCATCATTCATTAAATGATTTATAACAGAGTACTTGTCCTCAGTATAGCTAGAGTAGTAACTTACGTTCACGTTATTACGAATAAAAAAATGACTATTGAAAGTCCCCTTATACATCGCAAAGGTATGGAACTGGTTAGACTGTTCTCTTTCGCATATTTTAATTATTTTATTCTTAAAAGGGCCCGTTAGACCCTTGTGGTCCACTGAGGATAAGGAAAACTTGGTTTTATATCCAAGCAGCTCGCTTATTCTGAAAACACTGTACGCCGATATCATAGACGCGCTATCCGTCGGCAAAAGAACCACTTCCCTTATGACTGGAAATACTTTGTCAAAATTTTTAGATTGTCCGTACTGAGACCCAATCATTCTTAGGAAGTTTCGTCTCCAGTTCTTCGACACAATTGTAATACCGCTTAAAGGTTCGGATTCTGAGGCAGCAACAATGGGGATCTTGAATACGAATCTTTTATCATCTCTTTTAATGATGGTTTTATTTACCCAAGATTTAGAGTTGTAGAACGAGTCATCAGCAAAGATTACTTTTTCTACATTACCAACCACTTCGAAGTAACTCTTGAAAGGGAAAAAATTAGGCTGTAAAACTGTTATTTTCATACTGCGTCAAAAAAGAATATTTGAAAGAGCCTTGAGTTTTCTTTCGTATCACCAAAGTATTCAGAGGCGGCATGTATAGACTTAGCGTTAAAAATAAAAAGCCTATTATACACATTTCCAACTACATCAACGACCTCTAGACCTGATTTGTCATAGAAATTATTTTTAAATATTTGATAATTAAGTTTCCCCCTGCTCACGCCAAGTCTTTCCGAGTCGCTTTCGGTTGGGCTCGCCCGCAGTCCCGTACTTTTACTTCCGTATAGCGTCGTACCGCATGCAGCTGGCGCGTTAGGGTGTAAAAAGATCATAGCCGCATGACTTTGCGCGTCGACATGGTAGACTAAAGAGTCCTGCGCTACGCAAAATTGAAAAACGCCATTATGGGGTTGGCTCTCCCAGCTAGTGATCTTTTTATCCAGAGCTTTCTCAAAAAGGATTTTTAAATCATCTGTAATAAACTTTTTTACCGATCTTTGCCCTTTGTGGTATTGGTCGTTTTGTTGGAATTCGCAAGACAGGGCAAATTTCCTTACCGCGTCTGGATCTTCGTATACGTTATCTATAATAACGACGTCTGTATTTAGTGTGCTTGAAATTTTCAAGACGCCTTCGCCCCCTCCTTCTCCCTCGTCTTCTCTCTTGTCTTCCCCCTCGCCTTCTTGCAAAAGACCCCCTTTAACCCCCCCTTCTATCTTGTAAATTTTTTCCCATTGGCTAGAGCCTGTTTTTAATACTTCTATATTTATATCCCCCGAGGGTTTAACCTTTTCGTTTATTTTAATCGAGAAACCCGAGTGAAGCATGCTGCTTCTCACGACATCGATAGCTTCAAGCGACTGTTTGTCGGTAGCCATTACAGTGCCGTAATGTTTTTGTACGTCTTCCCTTACAAAGCCATGTTGACCCGGAAACGTTTTATTGTTTTGGCTTAATCGTATTTCTTGTATCGGAGATTTCGAATAAGAAAAGCACCACCCAGAGATACTAGAAGCTTCCCCATCGTTTGACGCCTTGTCCAGAGACACTTTAACATCGCTCAATAACGATTCATGCATCTTTGTGGTCCTTAATTGTCTTCACGAGTCCTTTGGTTAATTGCATTTTAGGATTCCACTTTAATTCTTTTTTTATTTTCGAATTATTGATAGCATACCTAAAATCATGACCTAGTCTATCTTTTACGAAAGAGACGCATTCTTCGGGGTCTTTCTCTAATATTTTACAAATTGCATAGATTATTTCTAAATTAGTTTTTTCACAATTAGAGCCAACCAAATACGTCTCCCCGAGTTTTCCCTTAGTTAAGATTTTCCATATAGCGCTACAATGATCTTCTACGTAAATCCAGTCCCTAATGTTATCTCCCTTGCCGTACACAGGTATATTGCATCCATTTAATAATGAATCTATAACGGTGGGTATGAATTTTTCTTTATGTTGGTTCGGGCCATAGTTATTGCTGCAATTCGAAAGCGTTATCGGTAAACCATGCGTATGGAAATAAGACCTTACTATAAAGTCTGAAGCAGCTTTAGAGGCTGAATATGGATTTCTTGGATCATAGGGGGTATTTTCTGAGAATGGTTTATCACCTTTAGATAAGTGACCATAAACTTCATCAGTTGATACATGATGAAATCTCTTTATTTTGAATTTTAAGGCCGCTTTAAGCAGGCTGTGTGTACCGAGTATGTTTGACGATAAAAACGCGTCAGCGTCCAATATGGAGCTATCTACGTGTGTCTCTGCCGCTAGATGGACTATGTGTGTTATGTCGTGTTTATAAAAGGTGTCGTAAGTCTTCTTATGATTTGATAGGTCGTATTTTTCTAGAAGGTATTTGGGGTGGTTTTTGAATTTTTTCGTATTGCTTAATGACCCTGCATAAGAAAGACAATCGACATTAACAAGTTTGCAAATTCGTTTTTTTTCTATAACGTGTTCTATAAAATTAGAACCAATAAACCCACATCCGCCTGTAACTAATAAATTCATTTCTTTTTAATAAAAATAAAAACGGAGCCATAATCTTGCCCCAAATTAATACTATGACTTTCAACTATATCAACAATTTTATATTTTTTCTCGATAATGTTTTTATGCTCCTCTAAAGAAGCGATAAACGGGTCCACCGATGGATGTTCTACCCCAGAGCATGCTTCGTCTTGTCGGGACCAATCTATAATACATAATCCTTTTTCGTTTAAGCAAGACATCCAAGCGTCTAAACACTTTTCGGGGTCATACGTATGATCAAAAGAGTTAGAATAAATGAAATCCACGTTATCTATCCATTCTTTTTTGACTTCGTGAAAGTCCCATTCTATTGTATGTTCGAATTGAGTGGCTGTATTTGATATTTCCGTTCCAAGTACTTTTACCTTTTTACCAAGCGACAGGAAGTCCTCCATTAGCCTTTTTTGTTCTTCTCCTCTTCTGGTTCCATGACACAAACCGAAGGCAACGTCTGGATTATAGTTTATGACGTACTCCGCGATTTCATGTAAAGTATTAACGTCGACCCATACCCAATCTAATTTTCTTTTATTAGCCTTTGTTTGAACCTCCTTATACTCTGCGTAGCTTTTGTATTTAAAAATTTTCATTAATAAACTTTATTTTTGCCAAGAAGCAAGTGACTCCTCCAAAGCTTCTACGGTGTCTCTCATCTTAAAACCCGTGGATAAAAGTTTAGAATTATCTAATAAACAATTAGATCTTGGAGCTTTTGCTCCAAGTTTGTAAAATTCTTCTTCAGAATCAAAAAAATCAAAATTATTATTTAAATTTAAATGACGGCTGATGAGGGAGCATACCTGCTCCGTATCAACCGAGCCTGTGTTTGTTATATTATATGTTCCAAAATTACAAGTTTCTGTTATTAAGTGCATACAAGCATCTACAAAATCTTCTTTATGTGATATTGAATTCTTCATATTCAAGAGTTTGTCATAGTTTTGTAATTTAGAGAGATAATTTCTAGGGTGATCTACGTTATCAAAAGGTATTCTTAATCTACATATATATGCTGCTTTATCTTTTAATACTTCTTCGCCTAAGGCTTTGGTGCCTGAGTAGAATGAACCTTCTACTTCAGAGTTGAAGCAAAAATTAGGAGGGTCTTCTTCGGTATATTCTTTATCATATCCAGTATATATGCAGCCAGACGAAATATGAACATATTTAATCATTAGCTCCGAACATATACCCGCGATCATTTCAGGAAATAATACATTACCTTTAATACATTCTCCTTTATTATCTTCACATGCATCGACATTGGGTTTACCAACATATCCAGCGCAATTAATCAAAACATCAAAGGTCTTCGCATTTGCTCGCAAATAATAAAAAATTCTATGAAAATTAGTATAGTCTAAATCTTCTCTAGTAATAGCGTGATATTCAATATCTTCTTCCATGAACTTCTTGATAAAAGCCTGACCGATGTATCCCGTTCCTCCAAGTAATAGTATCATGATAATCCTTCTAAATATTCCCTGTAATCGCTATCCGGCATCTTGGCCGCTATATCCATTAATTCTTTTTTATTTATTAATCTTCTATTGTAAGCAGCTTCTTCTATGCATCCTATTTTAATTCCTTGTCTTTCTTCAATGACTTTAATGTATTGTGATGATTCATGCAAGGACTCAGGAGTACCAGCGTCTAACCATGCGCAGCCGCGATTCAGCTTAAGAGCTTTTAATTTATCATGAGCTATGTATAGATTAATAACAGAAGTAATCTCTAATTCTCCTCTCGGAGAGGGCTTAATAGATTTAGCATAATCAAGAACATCTTCATCAAATATATATAGCCCCGGAATTGCATAATTACTACTAGGCTCCTCAGGTTTTTCACTCACACTCATAATTCCTCCACTTTTCTTGAAATTTATAACGCCATACCTCTCTGGATCTCTAACTTCATAGCCAAATATAATACCGCCGGATCTGAAATTATGAAATGCCCTTTTAAGTACTCTCCCTCCACCGGAAAAGATGTTGTCCCCCAAGATTAAAGCAACTTTTTCTCCTTTTATAAAGTTTTTAGCAATTAAAAATGCCTGAGCTATACCCTCTGGCTTCTTTTGAACCTTAAAACATAAATCAATACCCATATAAGGAATATTTTTTAATATTTTTTTATAATTATTAATATGTTCAGGAGATGTAATTATACAAATATCATTTACGCCGTTTTCAATCAAGGTGCAAAGAGGATAGTATATCATTGGCTTATCATATACCGGCAAAAGACATTTATTCTGTATTTGGGTTGTCGGATACAACCTAGTCCCATTACCTCCGGCTAAAATTATGCCTTTCATGCTTTTTTTTAAATAAACCTTTAAATTTGATGTGATGTATTCTAGCAGCGAAGACCCAAAACGTCAAACTTAGCGCGCCTATGTGCGCGGGCGAATATTTATTAATATTTATTCATAGGGTTTGAAATTCTCGGGCAGATTTATTTTATGCCCCCAGCACCCCGTTATGATTATTAAGTCGAAATAAAAACGGAAAATAGGGGGGGTCGTTAGTAGGTCGTGCTTTTTTGTATTTGTGGGATCTCGAGGCTGGTTCACCGGTTCATTTCGCACAGAGCGATGCGCCCAAGCCCTCCGAGGGGATTTCGACCCCCTCGCACACTTTATCTAAGAGCTTTTCGGTTTCTAACTGACTTTCATCAATCCACTCCTCTAAGTCAAGGCGATCTTGTTCGTTTAGTTCGTCGTATGCGTTTTCAGTCATTGGTGTAATATACCACACAAACGGGTGCTCGTCAATCGCTTTCTTTAGCTTTCTTCATCCTCAACGGGGTGGAGAAAAGGGCCGAGGTGGGCATTGTCCCGCTGCCATTGGCGGGCAAGCTCTCGCACTTGTCTGCGGGTATCATTCCAGCGTTGCACACGGGCCTCGGTCTTGCGTTGTTCTTCTCTTACTTGTTCCGCTGTCATTGTTATAATATACCACACAAATGGCCTCTTGTCAATGACTTTCTTGATAAAAGGTTATCCACAGGCTGTGCGTAAGTCTTCATGGTAAGTTATGGGAGCGCGGGGTGCCCGCCCGATGTCAAGTTACTAGCAAAAGTTATTCACACCTTTTTACCAGTCAGGGTACTCATTGGCATCGTGCCAAGCATCATCAGCGGGTGAGCCATACCCATCCTCTGTGCTGCTACCACAGCACCCACAGCAAGGCGCGTCCTCGCAACGCCCGTGAGCTTCCTTATAGGAGGGCTCACCATAAGCCACGCCAAGAGCCTCGGCCAATTCGGGCTGCTCTAGTTGGGCTTCAACGTCAGGGGTGATAGCCTCCTCGCAGGAGACTTGAATCATATCGTGTAGGTCGTTCATCATAATTTTAATTCCCTTGGGCGATACGGTCATAAAGGCCACCCGCTCTGTTTTCTGCGGAGGTGTCGGGATAGTCAACTTCCCCCTTGGGAAGCTTCGTCTCGAACACAGTGACAAAGGTGGGCTTGCCAAGGCCACACGCGCGACCCATATGGGCGGCGATGTGGAGGGCGTGTGCCGCGTCGCGTGCGTCGATGGTGGCAACTTCGCCGTAAGCAAAGTCAACTTCGTAGGTATGTTCGTCGTTCATCATTAGTAAGAATATAACACAGATAAGGGTGATTGTCAAGGGGTAAGTTATTCACACACCCTTCTCATAGATGGGGCCATTATCCGCCCAGCAGTCGGCGTGAACCTCCTCCACTTTAGAGGCGAATTTGTCCCCGTCAAAACGAGGGTGGGACGCCATAAGCAAACCGCCTATGTCAAAGACGAGTTCATCGCGGTTGGCCTTGTCGTGGACTTGACCGATGACCTCGGCGATGAGGGTGAAATGTTTGCGGGTGAGGTTTAGGCTTCGTGCTTCGTTAATTAACATACCTAAATATAACACACATAAGGGGGTTTGTCAATGGCTTTCTTAATAAAAGTTATTCACAGGCCGTGAGTAAGTTTTCGTGGTAAGTTGTGGGGGCGCGGGGTGCACGCCCGATGTCAACTTACTAGTGAAAGTTACTAACAAGTTACTAACGGAGGTGGCTTGTGATACTCAAGTAGAATGCGCCAAACATCAATACAATAATGCTAATGATTAATATTAATCCCATAATTTATTCTTGTGCTGAAAATTTATATTCGCCCCGATTCAAAAGGATTTCATTTACAAAAATCTTTCCATCCCTTTGCCAGTCGGGTTGATTTGTTGCCCAAGTTGCAGAGTAGGTTTTGTTTTTGTCGAGACGGATATCCGTGCCAAGCAAGTGATAGTTTTCTTTTGGTTTTACTTTCATAATTTTTTACCAGTAAAGGGTCGAAATTAAAAAGGTGAGCACCCAGAAGGGCCCAAGTATAATCAGGAAGATATGCCCAAATTCTTTATCCTGTTCTGTCATTGGTTTGTATTTCATAATCTTAAAGTGCTAGGGTGTCGATTGCTTCAATGAGCTGGAACGTGTAATCAAGCAGCACGGTAAACACTAAAAGCGTACCGGCGAACGTGACCATTGGCATCATCACTTCATCACGGAAGAGATTGTTGGCTTCGTCATTGATGTCTTGGATTTTTCCAACGACAGGTAGTTTGTTTTTTTTCATAATCTTAAAGTCCTGCGAAATAAATTTGGTGACCGATTAAGAGGGCAAGAACAACACTTGCTCCGAGTAGTCCTGCAATAATCAATTCTAAATAATAGGTTTGAGTTCGAGTGCGGTCAATGTCTGCGCGAAAGTTTAAGGCCTTGCGCTGTTGGTTGTGACTTGTCCAGTTGATGTTTTTCGTTTTCGTTCTCATAATTTTTTTACTTCCAGCAATCGCTCTCGTCAATTTCGTAATTCCAAGCATCTTGGTCGTGGTCGCGGCAATCGTTGCCGTGGCTATCATTGCGAACACCTGTGAAGGTTTCTTTTTCGTCGCTATGCCAACCCTCAAAGGTTAGCTCGTTTGTGTTTTCGTTTTTGTTTTTCATAATCTTTACGCCTCCACCATATCAAATGTGAATGTCTCGCCTTCGTCGGTTGAGTAAATCTCAAACAGTCGCTTGGTGATGGGGTTCCACACTTGCACGGTTTCAAGGCTCGCGCCCATACCATCAAATGAATGCCAGTTCATAATGCGATACGTTCCCATCGCGATGGGATGCTTCACCCGCTTATCGGTGCTGCGTCTGTGTAGCGTCACCTTGCCTTGGCGTTGGTTGACGTCGGTGGATGTGTAGGTTGCTTCGTACTGTTTCATAATCATAAGTAAAGTATAACACACGGGGTGGGACATCTGCCGTCCTACCCTCCAAATTCTTTTTTGGCATCGAGGTAGAACGATACACGCAGCAAATCCTTATGCATCCGAGCCACTCGCCCGTTGTGGTTTAATAGCACAACGCCATTGACTGGCTTGCGTGGGTCGAGGTCGCGCACGACAACGCCTTTCCATTGGTGGTTGTCTCGGTGGTGCACTTGCGTTCCCTTGTCGAATTTGTTCCAGCTTGTCTTTGTCGCTCTCATTGGTATAATATAACACACAAACGCCCCCAGCGCAAGCGATTTCTTAAAAAAGTTATTCACACCCCTTTCTCGTAGATGGGGCCATTATCCGCCCAGCAGTCGGCGTGTACCTCCCCCACGTAAGCCTCGAACTTGGCACGGTCAAACCGTGGATGAGTTTGCTCGAAGAGGATGGCATACGCTTGCGCGGTTCCCTCCCTGTCCCCCTTGTCATCGATGTGGCCGATAATCTCGGCGATGAGGGTGAAGTGTTTGCGGGTGAGGTTTAGGCTTCGTGCTTCGTTGATTAACATACCTAAATATACCACACAAACGGGGGTTTGTCAATGACTTTCTTGAGGAAAGTTATCCACAGGCTGTTAACAAGTTCTTGGGTAAGTTGTGGTCTGCGCGGCCGCACGCCCCACGCCAAGTTACTCGGAGGCAGGCAAAAAACGAGCGACCTTGCGTGGGCGTGTATTTGATTCACCTTAATTTATAGAATTTATGTTTACCAATGACTTTAATAGTATTACCTCGCGTCCACTTCCTGTGAGTGTTAACGTGGCAGTAGTGATCGGCGTTGTTAACGTAACTGCGTTGTAGGTTGTTTAGGTTTGATGCAAGCATCTTTGCGTAGGCTGCGTGTTGATGCGTCTTTAGTAGTATAGGCAGCTTGTTTCTGTTTGGATCATCCTTATTCCAGCAAGAGAATTGCCAGTCCTGCAAACAGACTTGCTTTGGCGTGATAGACTTACCGTTTCTTTTCCACTCGATTGAGCGTTGAGCAATG
>Ga0209709_10003025_pt1 | contig 14202 bp, 23 predicted proteins | sample ArcticOcean_MG_C_2_FD_187435 | JGI IMG/M metagenome (GOLD analysis project Ga0209709, IMG submission 187435) | Marine microbial communities from western Arctic Ocean - ArcticOcean_MG_CB4_136 (SPAdes) (version 2) | ecosystem: Environmental > Aquatic > Marine > Oceanic | place: Arctic Ocean... | reverse complement strand
GCCGCTAGCACTATCACACAACTGAGAAACAGTCCCAGAAGGTTTAACACAAGTAATACTTTTCGATCGTTGGATGTCAAGTTGGTCGGCATAGGTATGATTGGTTCTTCTAGCATGATCTCGTAACCTCTCTAGTAGTTTAGGGTCTGGATTAGATGTAATCTTGGCATCCATGATACCTGTTAATGAAACTCCAAGTAGTCTTTCTTCTGATGTATTCTTAACCCATTCTGCTGATAAGAACTGAAAATGTGTTAAATTAGATTGTAATGTACCAAGTATAGTAGCTAATCTAATCTTATTCTTTAATGATTCTTCTGTATCACCTTGTCTTACTACAACTTCTGTTAGATTACAGAACTGTTTATCTCTTAGGATAATCTCTGAACATGGATTAGTACCATAACTTAAATTCTGATCTCTACCTTGTTTAGCTGCTTGCTTTTGTGCAGCAATTCTATTAAAGATACCTCGCTCTCCTGACTTAGACTTAACTAAGGATACCCATTCTTCCATGAATGTTTCCATATCAGGTTTTTCAGTATAAGCTACAGAATTATTTGCTAATCCCCTATGAGAAAAATCATTGTACCAGGCACCCATTTTAGCCTCTCTCATGCGTTTATCTGTAAGATTAGATAGGGAGATGAGGGCTGACCTTCTAACGCCTCCTACGACTACAATTTCTCCTATCATACATATAATATCATGTACTTCTAATGAGTTTAACTTACGTCCTGCACCAATTTTAAATTCATCTATTACAAACTTAAACAATCTTTCTAATGGCTCAGGTCCACTAGCTCTACCACCAAATGTCTTAAGCCTAGCTCCTGCTGGTCTAACATGTGAGTAATCTATTTTAGGTATATCACCTTCCCATAGACTAGATAGTAGTTTCTTAAAGGCTTTAGCCCAACCTAATTTGCTATCAGCTACAACAATCACATCATTTACTTCATCAAGCTCTTTTGGTATAGCTGGAAGCTTAGTTATCTCTTGACGTTCACAACTAAATCCAACACCAGTACCATTCATTAAGATATATAGACACTCACTAAATGCCCGTTTGCTATTGATTGCAAGATAAGAACAGTTATAAGCTGCAATGTTATCTCGTTCACAAGCTTCTCCAGCAGACATCATTAGTCTCATGGATGGCATTATCTCTAAGTTAAGCACAGCCTGCTTAATTTCCTTAAATTCTTTATCTAATCCTGGTGTTTTAGATTGAAGGTATGTAACCATTCTATCTACTGTTTCTTCCCAAGTTTCTCTTCTACTTAATTCTGGTATGTAACGTGCATATCTTGATGATGCTATTACGCTCTGGTAAATATCCAATTGCTGCTCCTTAATCTGTATCGTTAAATAATTCTATCTGTCCATCATCTAAGTCTTCTAACAACTCTTCAAAGTTATCATCAATCTTATCTTGGAATTTTGCTACAATATCTTCTGAAGAAATGTCTAGTACTTCGAGTAATGTAATCTCATCTAGTTTCTCAAGTTTATCACATACGTCTTTGAATGTAAGTGCCATTGTTATGACCGACCTTTGTTTTTTAATTTCATTTTTTTTCTTATGCTTAGTTTCTTTTCCTCTTTATTCTTACGAAAGATTTTATCATAGTTATCATCGTACTTTTTTGAATTTGACTTACTCTTTAAAAAGGCACCCCTAATTTCATATGTTTGAATTTCATTTGTCATTAGTAAATTGTTCTCTTTTATCAACACCTATAAACCCGCATGATTGTGGATCTGTAATATTAAAATCAAATGGATTAATATCTAAATGATTAGGTGGCAACATGGTATATTCTTTTGTGGTGCAACTCGCAGCCTGATACCTATCAGCACAATTATCATGGAAGTACGTCATTGCAATATCACAATTATCAAAATTACCAATGTACTCCATATCAGTATAATCACCACTTAAGCTGGCGGCTAAAATAAATAATCCTTCTCCAATCATTTTGCTAGTACTCCTTCTTCTTTTAATTTATGTATCTCTTTTAATAACTCTATATAGTGGATACATTTATCTAAATCCTCTACACCATTCTTATCTCTCCAACGGAGAATATACTTAATAATATTACCTTCAATGTAAGGAATATTATTCTTTGTTATAAACTCTATAGGTTGTATCTCATATTGTTTATAATGATTACCACCTACTTGTTTATCTGATGCTTTTACTTTTTCTAAATGTTCTCTAGCTATGTTACCATGTATTAAAGATGCTCTACTCATATTAATATTATAGCATATATTGTTACAAAAGTCAATACCTATTTGTATTTTCTTTTAAGATAATGTAAAGGTATAGCACACTCATCGAATGAACCATTGTCTACATTATGTAACATATATAACCCTCTCCAATGTTGATTAGTTTGATGAGATAAATACTCCTCATCATGTAAATAACAACTACCACTAATGATAGCAGTCATTTGTTTACCTGTCGCATCTTGCCCATAAGCAATTGAATGACCTTGCTGATGACCTGCAACACAACTCATATGTTTCTTAGTTAATAAAGCATTGGCTGTAGTAACTGGTCTACCCATGATACCACTAGCAAAGTAGTGAGAATAAGCCACGCCATCAATGCTGACAACATCCAAATAAGGATAAACATTCCAACCAGATTCCTCATATTCTAAATCTCCAAATGATATAAGACCATCTAACTTCCGATCATATTCAATCGCAGTCTTAATTCTTTGTTCATGGTTACCCATAGTGAGTACCATCTTAGGTTTATATTGTTTCTTTTTAGCCTTCAGTAACCTCTTGTTAAGAGCTTTCATCGGTGCTAGTAAAGCTTCCATACCTTTTTTAGCAGCCTTAATGTCTGCCTTGTATGTTCTACCTTCAAATGATTTCTTACCTGTGTCATATGAAGAGAGACTCGGCATGTCTGCAAAGTCTCCTATCATAACAATCACATCAGGTTTCTTATCTACAATGTATTTTCCAATCCATGTTAGATAAGATAAAGAAATCCCAGGCTTAACCTGGGTATCTCCAATTACTAGATGTTTTTTCATTAGTGCATCGTCTCCAATGGTAAGTCAACCTGTTGATCAATACCTTCTTCAATGGCTGTCTTAATTATACCCTCACGCATGAGAGCTTTTATAGCGAAGGATAATAGGAATTCTGATTCTTTATCATCTACTTTGAAATCAAAATCACTACTCCCATCACTATTTTTTCTGAAGTTTTTTATAATCATTTATCCAATCTCTCCTAAAATCTAACCACATGAACCCTTCTTTCTCAGCCCACATAGCATATGTTGTTTTACTTCGCTTCGTTATTTTATTATCAGGGTTCATAAACAAAAAGATTATGGTAATCCTTGGATGCATATCTCTAAACCAAACCATTTTCTGTCTGGTAGCTAGGTCCAACTTACCTTTAGCTTCAATGTATATCCCTTTAGCAACTTTAAAGTCTGGCGTGTACTTACGCTCCTTCTCAGGTTGCTTATATGGGATAGCATCTGGCTCATATTTAACTCTTGGAATATGTTTCTTAAGTATCTTCCAAGCTTTTTCTTCAAGTCCTGACTTAAATGTAGGCATTAAAACGATCTCTCCATACATCTCCCTCATGTCTCATTATCCATAAGACACTAGCGTTCATTATAAACTCTTCATCATTGCCGTACGCAGTACGTACTGCATTAAATAGAGCTTGTTCTGTATTACAATTTCCTAGAAGAGCCTGAGCTTTCTTAGGTCCTATACCTTCTATTCCTTTAATGTTATCAGATGTATCACCTTTCAAACATTGTTCAAAGAATAGTTTCATACCACCTAACTCAGTCTGATCTGTAAATGTATCAGGTTTTGTCCAACCTTTACCTTTAATTTCCCATGAGAAATGCTTACCAGGTATCATTAACAGATCTTTATCTAAACTTACAATGATAGTATCATCTGTTTGATTAATACCCATAGCATCATCTGCCTCCAGTGTATCTGGAGCCAGCTCTGCACCCATCTTTTCTAACGCATATTGTCGTAGAGGCTCTAAATGTATAGGCTTAGGAGCAGTACGATTAGCTTTATACTCAGGATAGATAGTCTTCCTAAAGTTATCTTTACCAGTAAGGAATGCACGATACTCTGTGCATCCTGTCTTGGTTAACAATTCATCTAGTAAACCTTCAGCTCTATGTACAGCTATACCAAAGTCATCATTCTCTGCACTTGCAGCGCAGCGAAAGACTACTAAATCATGGTCAATTAATGCTAACATATTATCCTTCTAAAGCAGGTAAAGTTAAATGAGGTAACTCATCTTCTGTTGGTGAAACTATACCAGTTATTTCTGGTAAGTTTTCTAATACAGGTAACTGTACAGTAGTTAATACTGGATCACCTGTAAGTTCAGGTAATTCAGGTATAACAAACTGATCTGCTACTTCTTTATAATCTGCAGGATATAAAGTATCCTCTGTTTTATTCAATGTTCCTAATATTACAAGAATAAAAAAGAATGTTACTAATGCTACATAAGTATGTTTATTTTCTTTAGTCATTTGATTCTCCTAAAAGGGTATATCACTTGGTTCATTTGTAATATCTGGTGTTTCAAGTGCTTCACCAGCTAACACAAATTTCTCATACAGTTTAGCTAAGCTGATTACATCATTAGCTGATGCTTTACTACCTTCAAGTGCTAATGTTGCTACAGCGTTGCTTAATGATGATTGACGGACTATCATTACTTGTCTTGCAGCACGCTCATCTTTTGTTTCATAGTTACTACCTGAAACTCTAGTTGAGGGTTTAGCTGCATTACCTTGAGTAGTTGGTGCATCATCAGATCTCTTATCAGACACTGTATCTGCATTACCTACTGCTGTCCATTGCCAATATCCATTTGTATCTTTTTCTGTGCTTACGTGTATTACATCTCCCTTTTCCCAACCCTGTGCTGCCTTAAACACAGATGGATTAGCAAAGGACATAAGCTTCTTACTTTGAGCTTGACCTTGATCATTCTTATACATAATCTCAATAGATTGATATTCTCTACCATTCTTTGCAGTATGTGTATTTAAGTTTGATACGTCAACGACATTTACTTGCATAATTTCTCCTTATTAAACATCTTCTAGGTTACCCCAAGAGGTACCTGTTTGTATATCAACTCGCATAGGCAAGTTGAACTCTTTACCAAATAACATTTTAAAGTTCTTTGGTATATCAGTGAAACAGTTGTTAACTATTTCTACTATACTAGTAGTATAACATACCTTTGGATCATAGTCAAGCATTATACTATCATGTACAGTATTAATTAAGTCAACACCTTTAACACCAGCTAACCTATTACGTAATGACACTCTTGCGATTGCCATTAGGTCAGCACCTAATCCCTGTACTGGATAGTTTAGTATCCTAGTACGTGGATATTTTAAGTTACCTTGAGAATTTATCTCAGGTAAGTAATCGTAAGCTCTACCTGTTGGCATGGTAAGCTTATTATCTTTCTTAGCACGAAGGAATATCTCATCGTGCCAAGCTTTAAGACCAGTATACTTATTATAGAACTCATTAATAATTTTCTGCCAAAATTGTTCATTACCAATCTCTTTAAAGTTTGGATCATTAGCATAAGAGTAGGCACCACCACCATAGATTAATCTAAAGACAAAGGTCTTTGCTATTAATCTAGATGGTAAGCCAAATCTTTTTTGGTTATCCTTATGCTGATCTATCTGTCCTAGTATTTCTTTTATAGCTACCTTATCTTGTGATAGATAGGCAGCACATACCCATTCCAATTGTTTTGCATCTGCATTCAATAACATATTATAATCCTGTGTTAGCTTCTACACTTCGTTTAACATACTGATGTAGAATAACATTTCTTAATTCTTCTTGAGCTTCCTTACTCATAGCACTTAATACTGACGCTGGTCCATCAGCTAGTATAAGAGCACTAAACTCTTGTATAACATGATGTCTATGAGCTTCTTCTTGAGCTTGTTGATGTGTCTTAGCATCAAAGGCTTCTTCTTCTTCTTCAGTCCATTCTATTTCCATATCTTTTGGGTCCATTATACTTCTCCATATCTAGTTGTAAAGAGTGTCTTAATCTCTCCATCAAAGTTCTGTAAGTTAGGTTTACTACTACTTAACCTACCTGTTTTAGCCACACATTGATTGAGTTGACCATGGATGGTATCCTTCTTCCATTTCATCTCATCAATTAGTTTAACTATACCATGATAGTACGTAGACTTACGTTTCTCAAGGGTAGTTCTAGTTAATAATATATCTAATATCTTTTGTCCTTCTTTGTTTGGTTTAAGTTTCTTAAGAGTATCTTCATTAGTACTAAAGAAACCTTCTTTTTTTAGCTCACTACCAGCTAATGGTTTGACTCGTCTTTTGAATTCTTTTTGTCTTTCGTCCCACTTATACTTAACCTCGCCTTCACGTAAGCCAGTCTTGTAATGTCCAACGGGGCTTTGAAAACGCTCCCTAATGTACCCACCGTAAAGAAAAGCAGATAGGTGATCGTTAGAATTGGGATTAAAATCATCGTAAGTATGATAGTCATACAATCTTTTGTTAAGCTTGGATATTTGTTCTTCAAGTTCATCTCCTAGTACAGTTGATTTATCATAGTCATATTTAAGACCATTATATTCCATCTCTTGTAAGACCAATAAGTCTTGGTTATGTAAAGAGACAAGACGTTTAAGTTCAGGTCGCTTAGTTAGCTCTTCCATTTGTTTACCCATCACTTGTTCTGTTAGTTCAACATCACGTTTAAGATAATCAGATAGAATTTCTTTAGGTACTTTGTCAGTATCAATACCATTATTCCAATAGTTTTCCTTGACCTCATCTAGCTTAGTACCCAGGTCATAGTACTCAGCTGTTCTATTCAATGAAGGATAAGCTGCAGATTGATTACGTAGAATAAATTCTACTAGTTGACAATCCCATATCCTTTTCTTACTAAAGTTAATACCATATCTTTTAAGCCAATGCAAATCAAATTTAATATTAAACCCTACAAGCACATCTGCTGCATCCACGGCTAATTGAATGTTATCAAGCAATTCCTTGTAGGGGTCAACAGAGTATTCAATATCATATACTGCTACCTCTTTGTCATTGAGTAAACCAATCATCATTAACTTATTACTCTGATCAAAAGGATTACCTTTATTACTAATAGTTGTTTCTACATCTAAGATTAAGTAACTCATAGTTCTTCATACCTCGCTATGTTAGGTTTAATCATGACCTGTGCATTGCCATGTCTAAGGTCAGGCAATGTATCATTATCACCTAACAATTTATTTTTACTAATATTTAAGAAACGCATATTGCTTGTGTTGTCTTGTTCTTTACCTATACCTAGTATCCAGTCAGCTTCGCCTTGCTTCGCAGTCTTGCTGCTGTCTACATCATCCATTGTTAACCACAGTTTACCTTCAGCTGTTCCGCCTGCTTGGCTCACAGCTATTACAGGGGCATACATCTTAGCTATCTCTCTAGCCCATTGATATGTAGCCTTTAATTCTAAATCATATCTGTCTGCTTTGAAACCTTTTATCTTATCTACTTGATCAAAGATAATCAATGATGGATTGGTTGTTTTAATAATCTGTTCAATACGTGTAGCTCTAGATGAGTCTTCAAAATCATATATCTTTAGCCTATCTTGTATAAGTTCTTTATATTTATTAGCATTAGTCTTAAGATCACCAAACAATTCTTTATTTGTTTTACCAAGCAATGCTTGATAGCATCTTACTGCTACCTTCTTACCCTGCTCCTCATTATTAAACCACAGTATATCACCATCTGTTTGTGTAATCATGTGAGTCATCTCTGAAGCTAAGAAGGTAGTCTTACCTGTCTCTGGTCTTGCAAATATAAAACCAAAATCACCCTTACGTAATGAACCTAATGATTTATTTAACCACTCCAATCGCCATCGCAATCCTGGTGTTGCTACCTGCGATTGGTATAAGTCTTGTAAGTTCATGTTAATAGATTCTATAGTGTCATCTTCAATAGCTTGATGTTCAAACTCTTGAAACTTCTCTAATAAATCTTCTACATTAGCACTACCATCTTCTACATCTAATGCAAGCTTAGCTACTTCACCTGATAGACATCTCTTACGATGTTCTTCTAGGTAACTTGTTACCTGATCAGGTGTACTAATATCAGTAGCTAGTATTCTATCTAGTGTAGAGGATAACTCATCACGTTCACTATCTTCTAATAGATAGTTGGTATGGTATGCTAATTCTAATTCTGTTTTGTTAAGAGATTTGTTGTTATTTTTCTGGTAAAAATTAGCAACAACTAAAAATATTTTATATAGATTAACAAAGTTAATCTTAATATAATTTAGATTAATATATTTATAATACTTATCATAGTATACTCTATCAGTACAGAACAAATTAATTATTAGCTCTTCAACCATTTGCTTATCTCCGTTCGATTATATTCTTTAGGATCAAGTGGGGTAATGATTGCCCTACTATTAATACCTAAGCTGCGTAGCCTGTTACGGATACGTACAGCATTCTTAGCCTTATCTCTATCCAACCATACATGTATATTTTTATATCGTTTAACAAGCTGTGCCTCAGCTTGCTTGCTCATGGAAGAGCCAAGCAAGGGTGTGGCACAATACCCATCATGTCTTAGCCTTGCTATTTTTATAGCTGATAAAACATCTTCTACTACTAATAGTGTATCACCTTCACCATAAATTGTCAAGGGCTTATTTCCATTTGACATATATTTTATCTTACCAAACCCAAAGTTCCTACCTTGCCAGTAATCTTTACGTTGTATAAGGACAAGTAATTTCTTTATAGGTTCCCAGGAGATACCATATTTTGCTATCTCTTGCTGTGTGATGTTGTATTTTAACAACCATTGCATAGGTTTTATAGGTATATCATTAGTAGTATCTATCAGTTGATTATAATTATTAGAAGACTTATCCTTTCTAAACACACGTTGCCTTAATGAATTAGTATCATCTTTAGGTTCATATTTACTACAACCAAAACACCAGTACCCATTAATATATTCAGCACGATTGTCCCTTGATCCACAATGTGGACAAGGTCCTAGCTTAATAAATTTACTCATTTAAATCCCTCATAGATATGTGTCTTAATATCTTTCTTAGTTACTAAAGAAGTTCCAAGATCAACTGTACTCCAAAGTTTTGCAGGTACACTATTAGCTGCAACTACACCTGTTGTACTTCCTAGTATAGAGAACTGAGTACATCCAGTTAACAAAGTTAAAATAATAAGCGTACTTAAAATTTTATTCATATATATTTTTAGAGTTACGCACTATTGCCCAACGGGTACGCATCAAAGATGCTACCCCTCTGGGCACCCGTGCTCACTCTATGTCATCTCCATTATGTTTTAAATCAAATCTATCATCAGTAGATAAGTCATCATTAACAGCATTCATACATTGATTACATAGGTCTACAAATTTACCAGTATTATGATCTTTTCTAGTTGACTCAAAGTCAGATAGATTTCTATCACATGCTATACATCTCATCATTCTCTCTCCTTTGCAATAAAGTCAATAAAGTCTTCTATGTCTTCATGCCACCCGTTAGTAGCTAACTTCCTTTCAGAAGCAATACATACTTTGTCCCATAACATTTCAGGGGCGTGGAAATCTTCTCGCTCAAACCACTCAATGATAAGAGGTGTGTCTTTTGGAAATCTGCTTAATAATTTAATTGCCTCAGTATTAGTCATTACTTTTTCTCCTTTTTATTAGTCCATTCATAATATTTTTTTTCAGTATTCATATTAATCATAGAAGACATAGTACTTATTTCTTCGGGATAAATATACCCATAGATACCACTATCTATTTCTTTTAGATGATACCCAGCAGAGAATTCAATACTATTCGCAGCTTGTAAGTCTAACTTATTCATATCATATAGTTCTCCTTTAATATTATATTTAGATGTTTCCTTTTCCCATACCCAAGGATATGAGAGACCAGTCATCATTAGTCCACTACGTTTAGTAACATATGTTCCCATCTTGTTACTATTAGATAGAATATAATTCAAGCCATATCCCTCTTTTAACAGTCCATATACAAACAATTTCAATAAATTTTTTCCTTATATTTACATGCCTTACGCACTCTGGATCCCCTCTCCGTGGCTTCGCAGGCTCAGACCACTGCAGGGGATCACCCGTGCTTAGGCACACGTTGCTATAATATTAATAGATAGAATATAATACTTCCACCTAAAAATATAATTATAAATTCTTCTATGTTCATAATAATATTATACCATATAAATTAAATAAAGTCAATCGCTTACGCATGCCTAGGTCTTCACTTCGTTCGACCTCTGGAGGGCATGCTCAGCTCACAACATTGAGCACGGAACCATCGCTTTGCGATGGCTGGGAGTGCGTAAATGTTGTTTTTAATAATCAAAGCCATAACTTTTATTGTAGTCAGTTACTTCTTCAATATCTTTATTGGAGTCATGAGACTCAACATCAGTACATTTAATACCTGGATAAACCATAGGTATGTTAAGGTTGTCATCAAGTAGAGTACAAGTACCATCATCTTCTATACTTTGTACCTCTAACCAATCACCTTTTTTAATAATATGTGTATCATCACCAGAACCTATAGTATAATCTCTTTTCAATTCAACCCAATCATCTATAGCAAGAGAGCTCCGACCAGCTCCTGCTGGCTCGGGCGTATCTTGCTTATTCCAATCTCTAGCCCATGTTGATGGATAGGTAACTGTTGGTACATAAGCTTTAGGTATCTGATAACTGTCATTACTATACCATACTTTGTTATTCCAATGACCATTCTCTTCATTCATAATATTAAAGTTACCCTTGTTATCAAGGAAGACTAGCTTACTATAGCCAATAACATTCTCTATTAACTCTTGCATTGGATCATCAAACAATCCCATGCTACCATGCTTCTTTACTATCTTCTTAAGGATAGCGTTGTTGAATTGTATGGTGTCTGATAATCTATCATTTCCGTAACCATTGATGATACCATTATGAATAAAACCAAGCCTATCATTGACAAGAAAGGGATGGCAATTTTGTTTATTAGTTTTACCATGTGTCTTGATACGAAAGTGTACAAGTGCTTGTTTTGTTTCATGTTTTTGGTATGCCTTATAAAAGTTTTTAAAACTAAAGTAGCCTTTATATGTATGAAGTTGGTTATCTTCTGCAAACATAAAGCCTGCTCCATCTGGGTTAGCCTTAAAACATCGTTTCAGTGAAGCTTTACTTATTGTTACATCTTTAGGTTTATATATTGCTATGCACATATTCTTGACTCCTTAATATGTTTATGTAATTCTTTGAATTCTTTCTTAGATTTATCTAGCCATTTAACGAAAGAACCAAAGCTCGTTTGTTCTCTAAGTGTACCAGTGAGAACTCCTGGTTGGCAATAACTTATCATTGCCTTTACGAATTGCATGCGTACCTTAAATTCATTTAGATTTTTAGGTGATGCAAACATTCGTAATTCTATTGTCTTTCTATTATTTAAATTAACGTAGTTATATCTTTCAGCATATCCATGATCTTGAGATATTTGATATGGTTTCTTAAGATCATAGGTACTATCACCACTCTGATAGTTTGTACGATCCCGACCAGCTATAAGAGTAATAAAGTCTTTATTGTCTTTTCTATTGATAAATTCAGTGAGTTTACCGGCACCTAATTGAGTGAAACCAGTACGACTTATGTGTACATGCATACCACATGATTTATGTGGATGTATCCACTCTGGTAAGCCATCTAGGAAAGACTCATAATTAATAAGGTGTTTAGTATAGCTAGCAGGTCTAGAAACTATTTCAAACCCGTTACTAATAGAGCCATCATCTTTCATTAATGCATGTCCTGCAAGATGATCACCTGTATAAAGCCGACCTGCTTTACGCTTCTCTACTTGGTATTCTATTTCAATACCTAGATAAGGTTCATCTTTTCTTTTCAGATGTTTATCAAATCCTAATGTTTCTTCTACTCTATGAGAATAATTTTGAATTCTATAATCTATATCAAGACAGTCAACACATCTACCATCTCTTGTTTCTTCAACAACACATTTACTATTACATTCATCACACCTTGTAATTTCTACTGTTGTTGAGTCATAGCATGTACCATCAATCATTATTTCATTTTCTCGTAACCAAGTATGAGATCTATCATCATATGTTAAACCAGCATCACCTAAATCAAGACCATAATCTATATATTGTCTTATACCAGAGATACTTACACTTTGTAGATGATTTTGTAATCTTATTTTATCAGTAAATCTACAATATGTAATTGGTGGATACATAGGACTTACATATTCTTGCATTTCTACAACACAATCAGCAATACTCATAGTAAACATATCATCTTGTGTTGTTAGATTGATTTCATGTACACCATGTATATTAGCTTTTAAAGCCTTTAACATTTCATTAGTAACAAATGAATTATGAGCAAAGCCTTTAGCTCTACGCATTAAATGATTTTTAAATCCAGATTTTAATCTACCATCACGATAATTCATTACTAATGGATTTGCTTTATAATAAATTGCATCTATTAAAAACTCACCTCGTTTTCTAGAATGACCAACCTGTTTCATAGACATTAAGTCAGTAGCATATTCTTGAATTAAGCTTTCTTTATATGAATAAATACCACTATGATCAAAAGCTATTAAGCATTGTTCTTTAGCTTCTTCTGTTCTTATGTGGAAATTACAGCTTTTAGATAGAAGTTTATAGACAGGTTTATATATATAAGACTGTAAAGGTCCATGTTGTTCAACCCTTTCATTATCATTATATGTAATTAGAGGTTGACTATAATTTCTAGTCTTATGAGTAGATTGTATAATATACAAATCTTCTGTAATAAATCTCTTTTTACCTATAGCTACAAACCCGGAACCTCTAGTACCTAAAGGATATTTGTTACAAAAACTACTAGCACTTATTGGTTTCATTTGCAGATCTCCTTAATATATTTAAAGACCTCTTGTGGTGGTTTCTTATATGCTTTTATTACACGAAAGCTATCTGTTTTTCGTTTAATACGCACACAATTATCCCAACCATCTTTCCAAAATACATCAAACAAGTTCTTAGTTATGTGTCGAATTACCATAACATATACTCCATAAAATTAATAAAAATTTATCAAGAGGCGAGCCTCTCACGATAGAGAGGCGAGACTATTGATTTCACTAATGAGTGTATTACGACTCATAATACTAGGTAATGGATACTTACCAAATACTTTATGATACTGAAAACAGTATTCCTCTTGTAATGTTTCTAGTGCATATTCTTCAAGAGCTACTGTATGATACCATTCTTCATATTGCATAATTATACTCCTTTAAAATTTGAAAAAATTTGCCTGTTCTGTATCAATTATGACCGACCGTCCTTGCCCTGGTCTTTGATCTTTCTTTTGACTTCAGTTATACTATTGTTTATACTCTTTCTATGGAATAGAAAGAAGTATATAGTATATTGTAAATCAAAAATATGTTTTATCATTTTTGAATAAGAATTTAAAAATAAAAAAAAGAAACAGAGATTTCTCTCTGTCTCTTCAATTTATTTAATTCAATATCTGAATTAAGCACTTCCAACTCTAATATCAGCATTAGCATTTTTGTTTTTATTGATATTAGTTTGGACATGAGCCTTATGATTTGTCCAACCTTGTCTAACATCTTCAAGACGACCATATTCAACCTCAATCAATTGTTTATTAGATTTAGGATATTTCATAAAGGATGCAATTCTAGCCTCTATAATTCCCATTTCAATATGAAAAGTCATATTAACACTTTGATTAGGTAAATCTAATCCAGAAATTAGGCTATCCTTTTTTGTTACCCACTCAGCAATTGCTTTTTCGTTTGCAATTTCTGTTGGTGTTTTTACTGGTGTTTCTGGTGTTGCTACATCTGTTTTTGTAGTACTCATAATCTATAATCCTATAAAATTTAAAAAAAAATTTAACACCTTAAGAGAATATCAGCAAGGCTTGTAGGCAAGCCCTTGCTGATTTCTCACTTTACTATATAAACTTAATAT
>Ga0209709_10003024_pt1 | contig 14202 bp, 13 predicted proteins | sample ArcticOcean_MG_C_2_FD_187435 | JGI IMG/M metagenome (GOLD analysis project Ga0209709, IMG submission 187435) | Marine microbial communities from western Arctic Ocean - ArcticOcean_MG_CB4_136 (SPAdes) (version 2) | ecosystem: Environmental > Aquatic > Marine > Oceanic | place: Arctic Ocean... | reverse complement strand
AATAATAAAAAAATCATAAAAAGAAAAAAAAAGAAAACCAAAAATTAAAAAAAAAGTTATTAAAACAAAGAAAAAAATACCAAAAAAACCAATCGATAGAATACGCTCAATAAAATTACCTAAACTAAAATTGAAAAAAATTAAAGCATTAAAATTTAAAATTAAGAAAAAAAAAATTTATAAATTTTCCAAAGAAGCGAGCGAAGCTATAAAGATTGAATTACAAAGATTTATAAATTTTATTTTAACACCAGTTTTTAGAGCGTATGATAATTATCTTGAAGATAAAAAAATAAGAAAAATTGAAAAAATTAATTTTGAAAAAAAAGAACAAGATAGGAAAAAAGAGGAAGAAGAAAAATTTATTTTAGAAACGAAACAACGTGAGCTTAAATATGAAGAGAAGTTAGCAAGAACGCGTTCAATAGATTTAAAAAAATTTATCAGACAAGAACAAGCTATCTTACGACGTGAACAAGCTGAAAAAAGACGTCGCTTCCTAGAAGAAATTAAATTAGAAAAAAAAATAGAATCATTTAGAAAAAGAGAGCTTCAAGAAATAAAAAGTTTAGAAAAATTAGCTTTAAGAGAGCAACGAGAAGATTACCGTCCTGTTGAGGAAAGACTGGAAAAAATTAAAGAAAAATACAGATTAATAAGAGAACAAAAAATTAGAGAAAGAGTAGCTGCCTTAGGAGTAGATGTATCGGACACAGACACAAAGCAGGATATTTTGCAAAAGGAAAGAGAATTTGCAGAACACCGACATACTATTGAATTAGTTTTAGAATCTTTTTATCGCTCAGCCAACTCATTAGTTTTTCAATTAAACAAAAGATATATACCAAAACACAAATCTATTCTTAGGGTTATAGATAGACGTTACGAAACTAATGAATGTTTTATTAGATATGATGATAGTCCCGATGAAGATTTCTTAATACTAATTTATTTAGAAGATTCAGATGCTCAAAAAGGAAAAATTATAGTTGAAAATAAAACTAACCCAGAAAAACATGAAACAAAATCTTTTAAAACAAAAGAAATATTCGCTTATTCCGATTATCTTGTTGATTCTATGACGGCTCATATTGATCGTGAAAGAAAAAAAAAAACTAATTAAGATATTATTTTACTTAGGTCACACTCTTAAGGTTTTAAATGGAATAAAAAGCGAGTATAACGTTAGTATCATATGCAGGAATCGGTAATATATATAGTTTTAGTCCTTTTATGTGTTGTTATTTACCTTTTGCTTAATCAAAAGAAAAATAAAGAAGACGATAAAAGCAATGAAGAATTAGCAAGACTTAAAGATTCTTTAACTAATTCTATAAATACAATGTCCACTTCATTTAACTCTTTATCAAAAGATGTGACGAGAGATATGACTCAAGCACTTACCAAGGTTGATGAAAAAGTAGGAACTTTTAATCAACAGGTTGAGGCAATCAATAAAAGTCAAGATAGTTTTAGTCGAATTTTAGCAGGAGTAAAACAATATGGAGGTCTAGCAGAATTTTCTTTAGCTGCTTTACTAAAAGAGTTATTACCTGCGGCTCAATACATTGCAAACGTTAAGATGAAACCAGATGAAACTAGAGACGTGGTAGAGTTCGCGGTTAAATTGGAAGATGTTTTATGTCCTATTGATAGTCACTGGCCAATTGAAAAATATAAAGCTATTGATGAAGCTTACCAAGCCAAAGACAAAGATGAGTTAACACGTGCTAGAAATGATTTAGCATCAGCATTTAGAGCCAAAGCGAAAAAGGTAGCTGAAAAATATATCATGCCACCAAAGACTACAGACTTTGCGATTATCTACGCTCCAACTGAAGGTTTGTATGCAGAACTTTCAAGCTATAGAGATCCAAAAACTAAAGAATTGTTAATGGAAGAACTAAGGATAAAATACAAAATTACAGTTGCCGGACCAAATACTTTATGTGCAATTTTACAAGCTTTTCATATGGGTTTTCACACACTTAAGGTTCAAAAACATGCCACTCAAATTCATGATGATCTTAAAAGTATCACCAATAGATTTACCAAGCATTTTGATGGAATCTTAATATTAAGAAAAAAACTAGAAGAAACTATGAAAGTAACTGATGATTTTGGGCGAGACGCCAGATCTATAATGAGAACGTTAGAAAATATTAAAGACCCCGAGCAGGTTGTTGAAGCAATTAAAGAAGATGTTGACAAAATTAAAATATTGAATAAATAGAACTCCCAATGGCAAACTTAGTTTTTTATGATTTTGAAACCTGTTCAAGTAACGTTTCATATGGTCAAATTATTCAAGCGGCTGCCGTACTGGTTAATGATAACTTTCAAGAATTGGATCGTTACGAAGGTAGATGTAAATTAAACCCTGGTATCATACCCGAATGTATGGCTTTACTTGTGAACAACACAACCCCTAAAATATTAAAAGAAACAAATTTATCTCATTATCAAATGATAAGACAAATGATGGAAAAGTTTAATAAATGGAAGAACTCAATCTTTATTGGTTACAACTCTATTAACTTTGATGAAGAATTTTTAAGAAGAACGTTATTCAAGAATCTTGATTATCCGTATTTGACTGTTACAAATGGAAATGAAAGAGCTGACTTATTTAGTTTAGCACGTGCAGCACATCTTTACTATCCAGGTTGTATCAAAACTTCAATTAGTGAAAAAAATAACCCTGTTTTTAAACTAGATAAATTAGCCCCAATAAATGGTATTATTCACAAAGATGCTCACTCAGCCATATCAGATGTCTTAGCAACAGTTGCAATCGCAAAACTACTAAGCAAAACAGCACCTAACGTTTGGAAAGCAAGTTTAATGACTACTAATAAAGATAAAACTTTAGAGCTTATTAAAAATGAATTAACATTTTGTACTGATTTTTTTTACTATGGAAAATCTTTTCCTTTTGTTTTAACTTTTGTGTGTCAACATCCACAATATGGATACCCAATGTGTTTTGATCTTAAAAAAGACCCGAAGTTTTACTTTAATCTTTCAATTAGTGAATTAAAAAAAGAATTTAAAAAAACTCCTAAGGTTATAAGAACAATAAAACATAAGAAACATCCTATAATTATGAACTCTAAATATGGAATAAATTTTGATGTGTATAAGGAAATTGGATTAAAAATGCTGAACGAAAGAGCAAAATTAATAAAACAAAATAAAGATTTTTCTCAAAAAGTAAGTTTAGTATTAGATGAAGAAGTAAGAGAAAAAAAAGATTTTGGTTCGCAAGAAGAAATTTATGCTGAGGAGTCTATCTATACAAAATTTACTAGCAAAGAGGATAATGCAATTATGCCAACTTTTCACAAGGCTGAATGGAAAGAAAAGTTCCAAGTATTACAAAAATTTAAAGACGAAAGATTGAGATATTTTGGAAAAAAAATTCTTTATGAAGAAAACCCAGAGGCACTACCAAAGGATGAATATGATTCGATGCATAAAGAAATTGCTTCAAGAGTTTTAAGCTCAAATAAAGAAAAATGGAATACTATTCCAAGAACGTATTCGGAAATTGACACGTTAAGAAACAAATTTAAAGATGATAGTGATAAAATTAAGAGAATTAATGAAATTAATTCCTATATTGAGGAAATTGAAAAAATTTACCAAAAGGCTAGTTGACAAATAAAAAAAACTAATTAAATTAAAATCATTTTATGCCCACAAAAAACGTAACTGATATGAACTTTGAAGAAGAAGTATTAAAAGCTAGCAAGCCAACACTAGTAGATTTTTGGGCTGAATGGTGTGGGCCATGTAAACAAGTGGGTCCAATCTTAGAAGAAATTTCAAATGAAATGGAAAATGAAGTTATTATAGCAAAACATAATATTGACGACCATCCAAACCAACCTACAAAGTATGGAGTCAGAGGAATACCAACAATGCTACTTTTTAAGGATGGAGAACTTAAGGCTACTAAAGTTGGGTCCACAACAAAATCAAACATTGTTTCTTGGATAAAAGAAAATATTTAATACTCTGAATCTGTTTTAAAAAGTTGAGTCACTTACACAACTTTTGATAAGATGTTACATAAATATTAACTAATATGAAGAATGGGCGAATGGCGGAACTGGTAGACGCGTTGGACTCAAAATCCAATGGTAGCAATGCTGTGAGAGTTCGAGTCTCTCTTTGCCCACCACAAAAAAATGAACTTAGATAAATTTGATAGTTTAGTTGATTTATACTTTTACCAAGCTAAAAAAAAAAAATCTGAAAGTGATTTTTTAGAATGGTTAAATCCAAAAAATAGAAAAAAGTTTAACTGGGGAGAGACATCATTAAGTATTCATAAGCTAGCAATAAAAATAAAAACAATTATAAATGCTGGTGATAGATGCCTCTTGGTATCTGAAAATAGACCCGAATGGTTAATCTCAGATATAGCAATAATGTTAGCAGGTGGAATTACTGTGCCTGCTTATACTACCTACACAGAACAAGACTATAAATATTTGATAGAAGATTGCGAACCATCAGTAATAATAGTTTCAAATAACACAATGCATAATAAATTAAAAAAATTAATTGATGAGAAATCATTTATAAAAAAAGTAATCACTTTTGAAATGATTGAAAATGCTGATTATGAAAATAAATATTTAGAACTTAACTTTATAAATAGTCAAAAATTTGATGAAAGTAAAAAAATTAGAAATTTAAATTTAAAAAGAAGTTCAATAGCTTGTATAATTTATACTTCAGGAACAGGTGGAAATCCTAAAGGAGTTATTTTAAGTCATGGAGGTATTTTAAATAATCTTGAAGGTGCTTGTGAAATCCTAAAACCATTAGTTGATAAAAAACCAATTTTTTTAACATGGCTTCCGTTATCACATTCTTATGAGCACACTGTTCAATTTGCTCAAATAGCTGTAGGTGCAAAAGTTTTTTATGCAGAAAAAATAGAAAAACTTTTAGATAATATTTCAGAATCTAGGCCAACTATTATGACAGCAGTCCCAAGGTTTTATCAAAATCTTTATAATAAGATAAATATAAACATGAAAAGAGAAAAAGGATTTAAAGCAAAATTAATTAAGTTAACAATTGTCCTCGGGAAAAAAAAACTATTAAAACAAAAAATGAGTTTTATGGAAAAATTGATAAATCTTGCCTTAGATAAACTGGTTAGAAAAAAAATAAAAAAAAATTTCGGTGGAAATTTAAAAGCTTTTGTATCTGGTGGGGGTGCCTTAGATAAGGAAATTGGTGAATTTTTAAATGCGGTAGGTTTGCCAACATTACAAGGTTATGGTCTTACCGAAACTTCACCAGTAGTAAGTTGTAACCCAATACATAATATAAGAGTTGAAACAGTAGGACCACCATTTAAAGGTAATAAAGTTAAGATAGCTGAGGATGGAGAAATATTAATTAAAGGAGAAAATGTAATGTTAGGGTATTGGAATAAAAAAACAGAAACTGAAAAAGTAATAATAAATGGATGGTTACATACTGGTGACATCGGAAAAATAGATTCAGAAGATGGTTACTTAAAAATCACAGATAGAAAAAAGGATATAATTGTAAATTCTGGTGGAGAAAATATTTCTCCTGCAAAAATTGAAAATCAATTATTGAACTCTGCAGACATTGAACAAGCAATGGTATATGGTGATAGGAAAAATTATTTAGTGGCCCTAATTGTGGCTACAACAGAAAATAAAGAAAATAAAGAAAAAATAAATGAAACAATAGATAAAATTAATAAAAATTTAACTTTAAGTGAAAAAATAAAAAAAATTTACTTAATTAAAGAAAATTTTACAATTGAAAATGGTTTGTTAACACCAACAATGAAGGTAAAAAGAAACAAAGTAATTGCTAAATATAAAAACATTTTAGAAAAACTTTATAATATATAACCAAAGCAATTAATTAATTATGTTAAAATAAACACTGTTATTACTTGTTTATTGTAATAATAAAAAAAAATTTAAAATATTATAAAAAAATTTAATTTTTCTAAAAATTGTTAACAAAATTTATGTTTGACATAAGTATAAATAATTATAAAGCTTAAATATAAAAACGAATCACTGTGATTTGTTTTAATTAAAATAAAAAGGGAGCTGAAAATGGCTAAACGTAGAAAAAAAGCGAAAAAAGCGAAAAAGAAAAAGGCTAAAAAAAGAAGAAGAAGATAACTTAAACCTTTTTCAAAAATAGCGCCTTTCTTATAATTTAAGAAGGGCGTTTTTTTTTAGTTTAGTTAATTCAAATTTAGAATTTCACCAACAAAATACAAGCTTCCAGTACAAAGAATAACTGCATTATCATTATTTTTTGAAATTGTTTTTAATGCGTTTTTAATAGAATTTTCAGTTTTGCAAGGCACACCAATCGAATTAGAAATTTCTGATAATCTTTCCTTTTTAAGGAAATTTATTTGGTTTGGTATATCAAGTGCTATCACTGAATAAATTATATTTTTAAAAATTTTAAGAAATTTTTTATGCTCTTTATTATTCATCATAGCAAGCAGCATGATTATTTTTCTTTTTTTATCAAGTGTTTTTAAATATTTTTTTATAGCATTAGCTGCCAGAACATTATGAGCACCATCTATCAAAATTTTATTATCTTTTGATACATACTTTCTAAGATTCCCCTTGGTAATAGTTTGCAATCTACCTTCACCTTTTATTTTGCTGATTGCACTTTTTATATGTTTTTCAGTTATATAAAATTTTTTAAGAATTCTTGTTGTTGCAATAGCTGTGCAAACATTATCTATTTGAAAATCACCTTGTAGATTAGGAAATGGTAAATTCATTTCACCATATTTATCTTTATAAATAAAATTTCCTTTATTTTTTACAAAATCAAAGTCTCTGTTAAAAATATATTTTTTAGATGAATTTTGATCAATATATCTTTGTATTTTTTTTAAGGTATTTCTCTTTTGTTTTGAAACTATAATTTTAGAACCTGCTACTAAATTAGAGCATTTTTCATATACTATCTCGTCAATATTTCCTCTTTTTAAAAAATCTTTATGGTCTATTCCAATAGGCATAACTACAGATGCCATGTTCTTTTTAAATACATTACTTGCGTCAAGTCTAAAAAATAAACCAGCCTCAATAATATTTATATCACTTTTTTTTCTTGATGCAGCGACAAAGAAGCACGCACATATAAATTCGTGGAATGTGATTTTTTTATTATTATTTACCTTTTCAACTTCTGTTAATAAGTTACATAATTGTTTATCTGTAATAAATTTTCCTCCTAGATAATATCTTTCATTAAACTTTCTTAAAGAAGGACTTATGTTCATGTTAACTGCATATCCTGCAGTTTCGAATATTTCTCTTAATGTTGAACAAAAACTATATTTTCCATTTGTTCCAACTACTTGAATAACATTTTTTAACTTGTTTTCAGGATTGTTAAGGTCTTTCAATAATCTTTTTATTCTTTTAAGTGAAAGATCGATATTTTTAGGATGTAGATGAAGAAGTCTTTTTAAAATTTTCTGAACTTTCATGTACTTCTTCTAAATTTTTGTTTTTAGGCTGTTCTTTTTTTAAAATTATATTTGCTAATTTACTAATAGTTTCTTTTAATTCTTTTCTATTTTCAAGTGTTATGTCAGCTAAACCTGCTTTCATTACTCCTTTTGCAGTGCCAAAATCATCTGGTATTTGATCAGTACCTTTTAATATGTTTGCAGTTACTCTTTTACCTGAAAAAAGTAAATTTTCCACAGTTTGAGATTCTATAATAATAAAATCGTGCATAAAAAAACTTGAAGCATATGTTCCTCCTGCAGTAGCTCGTGCCGCAACACAGAAAGTGGGAATATTATTACTCTTGATTTCATTCATACAAATTACGCTTTTAGTCATTCCAGCTAAACCCATAACACCTGTATGTACATCAATGCCTGAACTTTGATAAATAACAACCCAGATATCAACTTTTTCTCTAGTCGCAAACTCAGAAGCTTTTAAAAAGTGCTCATTTTCTGCAGGACCAAATCGTCCAGCACCAAATTTTGGATTAAAACAAACCACGACAGCGCTTAACCCAGAAATATTTCCAGTAGCACACATTAAAGCAGTCTGTTGTCCAGTAACTTTTTGATACTTTTTAATTTTATCAATATATTTGTAACCTTTTCTAGCTCCATCTTTGACTTCAAAGCCCAATGGGTCTGGGTTAATATTTTCAGGAGGTTCAATAATCTGATAATTAGAGTCAAAGAGATTATCCATACGTAATTTTGGGGGTAGGTCAAAATGAAAACTACACTCACAAATATAAGAGTTAGCAACTAGATCGGGCAGATAAGAAATTTTTTTACATTGAGGGCAATTCTTCCAATCTGTCTGTTCATTACCAGTAGGTTGTTTTTTAAAAATTTTTTTTACTTTAATTCCAATTTTTTTCCAGCGTGTAATCCAATTCATGATATTTTATTCCTTAAACTTTTTACCATATTAGCTACGTTTGTGACAGGATTTTGTCCATTATTAAGAGATTTAGAAATTTCCTTACATAAAGCACTTCCTACTACTAAACCATCAGCTTTTTTTAAAGCAGAAATTGTCTTAATAGTAATGCCAAAGCCTATCACCAGATTCTTGGACTTATTTATTTTTTTAATTTTATTATAGCTTTCCAAAATTTTTTTAGCAGAAATCTTAAGTTTACCTCCGGTAACTGACAACATACTTATGTAGTAGACCATATTATGAGAGTCTTTTATGATTTTTTTGATTCTATTTTTTGAAGTAGTAGGAGCCAAGAGTTGGATAAAGCTAATTTTCGCTCTTTTACACTTTTTTGCAAAATATTTATTTTCTGGATAAGGTAAATCAACAACAATTAAACCATCCACACCAGTATTTTTACAAGAATTAATAAAATTATTTTCACCATATTGACAGATTATATTATAGTACCCCATTAGAATTACTGGTTTAGAGTTCTTAAGCTTTTTAAACTTTTTAACTATTTGGAAAACATCCTTTATTTTTGTTCCATTTCTTAGAGCTCGATGTGCGCTTGTTTGAATTTGACCTCCGTCTGCTATAGGTGTGTTATGTGCAAAACCAATTTCACAAATATCTGCATATTTTGAAATAGATTTTAATATTTTAAAAGATTTATCATTACTACTGTCGCCAGCAACTGTATAAGTAAGTAGTGCTGGTCTATTTTCTTTTTTGCATTTATCAAAAGCCAAAGAAATGTTTAAATTCATCTAATATATTTTCCCAATCTACTTTTTATAATATCTTTATCTTTGTAACTATCTCCACATGAATTTATACAACATACAGTATCTTTGCTTAGCCGTGGTACAACTTTTATAGCTTCTGCAAATGCATGACTGGGTTCTAAAGATGGGCTAATTGATTCTAAGGAAGATACTAATTCATAAGCGCTTAAAGCTTCCTCGTCTGTTGCGGAAGTGTATCTTGCTCTTTTTGTATCTTTTAAAAAACAGTGCAATGGACTTACCCCACTATAATCAAGCCCAGCTGAAATCGATTCAGTTTCTTCAATTTGACCTTCGGCATCTTGAACTACATATTGCATTGCCCCATGCAGAACTCCAATTTTGGAATTTTCAGTTAAGGGAGCGGCATGTTTTTTTGAATTTTTAGGACCACCTGCTTCTACACCAATAAACTCAACTTGTTTTTTATCATAATGCATAAATTCATTCCAAAACCCAAAGCTTGAACTACCCCCACCAACACAATTAAATAGTTTTAATTTTTTAGGAATTTTACCAAACTCTTCTTTAATCTGAATTATGAGTTCTTTTGAGATTTGTGATGTGCTCCACCCACAAATTTTAACAAATATATTTGGACCTACAGTAGACCCAACACACATATGGGTTGTGTCACAGTTCGATACCCAATACCTCATGCATTCACTTACGGCGTCAATAAGCGTTTGGCTACCAGTATAAACAGGAATTATTTTTGCACCATTTTTTTTTATGGCATCACAATTAGGTTTTTGCCTTTTAATATCTTTAGCTCCCATAAATATTTTGCATTTCAAGCCAAACTTTTTTGCTGCCATACTTAACATTTTACCAGCATAACCAGCGCCAGTATCTCCAACTACATATTTTTTTCCCGCTCTTTTTGCAATTAGACAGTGAACTGTTGCATTATAAATTTTGTGAGCACCACCGTTAGCATCAGATACAACTTTAGCCCATATCTGGGCCCCATCCAATTTTCTTGTTAAATTTTCTAATTTAATAAATGGAGTAGGCGAGCCAACCCAATTTTTAAAATGATAATCTCTTTCTTTAATAAATTTTTTATCTTTTCTTAATTTTTTAAACAAAACCTCTAGATCATTTACTGGTTTTTTTAGAGTTTCAGGAATAAAGCTTCCACCAAATTTACCGCCCCAAAAGCCTCTTTTATCGTGTTGATCAATAAGAGGAATATTTTTTTTTATTTTAATCATAATTTTTTATTTTTTTTAAAAAATCTAAAATTTTTTCAGCTGATTTTTCTCCTGGATTATCTTCTAAACCAGAAGAAATATCAATTTTTGTTGTAATATTTATAGCAAGGTTTAAATTATTAATATTAATACCCCCCGCCAAAAACCAGCTCTTAATTTTAAGGTTTTTAAGATAATTCCAATTAAAGGTGGAGCTTTTTTCTAACGAAGGAGAATCAAATAAAAATTTATCAGCTATCCCAATATACTGTTTGTATAAATCTATATCTTTTTCTTCTCTTATTTTAATTGCTTGAATAATTTTTTTATTAGATAATAATTTTATTTCCTTAACATCTAATGGAGATGTTTCGTATAATTGAAAATAATCAAATTGATTCTTAATTTTTTTAACAAAATTTAATTCTGGTTTTACCAATACAGCAACTTTTTTAATATGCTTAGGAACTATAGATGTAAGCTTTTTGGAATTTTCAATTGTTAAATTTCTTGGTGATGGAGGATAAAAAACAAATCCTAAGTAATTGCAACTTCCTTCTTTCACGATAGTTTTAATAATGCTTTCAGAATTTATGCCACAAATTTTTAGCTCTACTGGCATAAATTTAAATTTTCAATGAATCGAAAACTTTTTTTAAATTTTCATTAATATTCCCATTAAGTAAACTTCTCCCCATAATGATTTTATTAGCTCCATTTTTTATACTATCCGATGGAGAGCAAGTACGTTTTTGGTCATTCTGATTATCATCTTTCATTCTAATTCCAGGTGTAAAAATTAAAAGATCATGGCCTATTATTTTTCTAACTACTTTGGCTTCATTACCTGAACACACAACACCAACTTTCATTTCTTTTGCAATTTTTGCTAAACTCTCTACTTGTTCATTTACACTTTTATTAATTCCCATTTCCTTTAGGTCGTTGTCATTTAAAGCTGTTAAGACCGTAACCATCATTATATTTGGTTTAGATTTAATTTCATTTGCTGCATCTTTTGCTTTACTGATCATCGCTTTACCACCTTGTCCATGAATTGTTAAAAAGCTAAACTTGATATCGTCCAAAGCTTTAATAGCTTTATAAACAGTTTCTGGAATATCGTTTAATTTAAGATCTAACATTAAATTAGTAATTCCCATTTCATTAAATTTCTTAATACCAAATTTTCCATGGGCATTAAAAAATTCAATACCTAATTTAATAGTAAATATTTTATCTTTGATTATGTTGGCTATATTAATTGCTTCATCTAAATTTGCGGTATCTAAAGCAAGAATAATTCTATTCACAGGTCTTAATTACTATCAGAGATTTTGTTTTCAGTAAAATTTTTGTTTAATCTTCTAAAAAAATCTTTACTAGTTTTCCATTTAATAGCTTTTTTTTCAGGTATATAAACTTTTGCTAGATTTTTTGGATTTTTGCCAATTCTAGCTTTTCTATTTATTAACTTATAAGTTCCAAAATTTCTAATTTCTATGTTTTTATTTTGACTAAGAGCATTTATCATTTCATCAACAATTATTTTGAGTATATTTTTCATGTCTCTACGTAAAACATTAGGATAGAGATTGCAGAGTTTTTGCAATAATTCTGATCTTACCATTTTCTTAATATATTGTTATTTTTTTTTCTTTTTTTTTAAAAGAGGGCCTAATATTTCTCCCAATACACCACCTGAGTCCTTAGACCCATATTTCTTGACTGCTTCTTTGGTTTGTTTTTCTTCTAGGGCTTTAATCGAGAGTGTGACTGATCTTTTTTCTTTATCAAGCTCTGAAATCAAAGCATCTAATTTATCGCCTTTAACAAATCTGGCAGGCCGTTGGTTTTCAAATTCTTTTGCTAACTGATTTTTTTTAATTAAAATTGATGAGTTTTTGCTTCCTGCTTGTACGTATATTCCATTTGTAGCTGAGCGATCAACAACAACAGTTACTATATCCGATACATTTTTATCAGCAAAAAATTTAAAAGGATCATCACCGAGTTGTTTAATTCCTAATCTTATTTTTTCATTCTCTTTGTTTATTTCTAAAATCTTAAATTTTATTTGTTGATTTTTCTTATATTTTTCTAATTCTGTTTCATTTTCTTCCCAGCTTAAATCTTTATAATGAATCATGCCATCTAGCTCAGTATCTTTAATAGATACGAATAAAGCATAATCTGTTATATTTTTAACCGCACCTTCAAAATCATCTCCAACTTTGTAGTCCTTTGCAAATTTTACCCAAGGGTTAAGAATAGCTTTCTTGTAACTTAGAGAAAGTCTTCTCTTTTCTATATCTTTTTCTAAAAGTTTAACTTCTATTTTTTGTGATGTTGATAATACTTTTCCAGGGTGAACATTTTTTTTGGTCCATGATAATTCAGATTGATGAATTAGTCCTTCCAAACCATTCTCGAGAGAAGCAAAACAACCATAGTCTTGTACTTTAGTTATAACAGCAGGATATATTTTTCCTATTTCGTATTTATTTATTATTTTGGAATATGGATCTTCAGTAAGATGTTTTATACTTACACTAATTTTTTTAGTATCTGGATCAATTTTAGTTACTTTTACTTTTATTGTTTGTCCAATAGAAAGTAATTCAGATGGTCTATTTATTCTGCTCCAAGATATGTCAGTTATGTGTAGCAGAGCATCAACTCCATTTAAATCGACAAACACTCCCCACTCTGTCAGATTTTTTACATTTCCTTGAATTATACTACCTTCTTTAATCGTAGATATAATTTTATCCTTATCTTTGTCTCTCATTCGTTCCAAGATAGATCTTCTAGACAAAACTATGTTGCCTCTTTTTTTATCTAATTTTACACACTCAAAGGTTTGAGGAATGTTCATTAAATGATCAAAACTTTTTAATGGTTTAAGATCAACTTGAGACCCAGGTAAAAAGCATAAACATGACTCAACGTCTACAATGAATCCACCTTTACATCTTGAAATAATAACCCCCTGAACATCTTCTTTATTTTCAAAAGATTTTTCCATCTTTTTCCAAGTTTTTACTTTTCTAGCTTTGTCACGACTTATAACTACGTCACCAGCATAGTTTTCAATTTTTTCTAGGAGAACTTCTATCTTTGAACCAATTTTAATATTCTCAATTTCTTTAGTAAGTTTGAACTCTTCAATTGGTATAACACCTTCAGATTTTGCAGAAATATCAATAAAAATATGTTTTTCACCAATATTACTTACAGTGCCGGTTATAATTTCACCTTCTTTTAACGATCGATTGTTTAAATCTTCTGAAAGAAGTTTTTCAAACTCTTTATGTGACTCACTTTTATTTTCTTTTATAGTTTCTTCCATATTTTGCTATAAGTACTTCATCTATTTTTTTAGACATTTTAGCAACTACTGCTTTTTTACTTAAAATATCGGTTCGTATTAGTACAGCATCAGGCATTTTTTTCAAGGGATTATGGCGCCTTTTTTTATCAATTAAAGTGCGAGTTCTTAATGATTTTTTTACCTCTTTTAGCGGAACTTTCTTCTTTAGATCATTCCATCTTCTTAAGCTTGCAGTATTTAAATTACATTTAAAGTAAAATGCTACATCATACCGTGGATTTTCTCTAAGAATGGTACTTGCTTGGTCTCGACCCTCACAACATATTTTATAGTTTTTTTTTATAATTTTTTTTTGGAATATTCTCATTATTTGGCGAATTTTTTTTTTTTTT
>Ga0209709_10003023_pt1 | contig 14204 bp, 11 predicted proteins | sample ArcticOcean_MG_C_2_FD_187435 | JGI IMG/M metagenome (GOLD analysis project Ga0209709, IMG submission 187435) | Marine microbial communities from western Arctic Ocean - ArcticOcean_MG_CB4_136 (SPAdes) (version 2) | ecosystem: Environmental > Aquatic > Marine > Oceanic | place: Arctic Ocean... | reverse complement strand
AGTAATTGTTCCAGGACGAGCAATCACCATACCACGCTTAATATCGCTCTTGTCGATACCACGAAGTAATAGACCTACGTTATCTCCAGCTTCACCTCTGTCGAGGATCTTACGGAACATCTCAACCCCAGTAATGGTAGAGGTGACTTTCTCATCTTGCATACCGATGATGTCAACGTCGTCTCCAGTGTTAATCACTCCAGTCTCAATACGACCAGTAGCAACAGTACCACGACCCGTAATTGTGAATACATCCTCAATAGACATAAGGAATGGCTTCTCGTTCTCACGTGGTGGAATCTCAATCCATGTATCCACAGCTGTCATAAGCTCCTTGATAGAATCAACCCACTTTGCGTCTCCATTTAGACCACCAAGAGCAGAACCAGTAATAACAGGAGAGTTATCTCCATCATACTCGTAGAAAGAAAGAAGTTCACGAACCTCCATTTCTACTAATTCTAATAGCTCATCATCGTCAACGATGTCCGCTTTGTTCATAAAGACAACGATACGTGGAATACCTACCTGACGTCCAAGTAGGATGTGCTCACGTGTCTGAGGCATAGGGCCATCAGTTGCCGCAACAACAAGAATAGCTCCATCCATCTGAGCAGCACCTGTTACCATGTTTTTAACATAGTCAGCGTGACCCGGACAGTCAACGTGCGCGTAGTGACGCTCAGCTGTTGAGTACTCTACGTGAGAAGAGTTAATTGTAATTCCACGCTCCTTTTCCTCAGGTGCGTTATCAATTTGATCAAACGAGCTTGCCTCGCAATAACCTGCATCCGCCATTACTTTAGTAATAGCAGCTGTTAATGTAGTCTTACCGTGGTCAACGTGGCCAATTGTGCCAATGTTAACGTGAGGTTTTGACCTGTCGAAATGTTCTTTTGCCATGATCTAGACAGTTATATATTTATTATTAATTTATTTCTCTTTTAAATGATATGAGCCAATGACGGGAATTGAACCCGTGGCCTCGTCCTTACCAAGGACGCGCTCTACCCCTGAGCTACATCGGCTTAAATCGAGCGGAAGACGAGGTTCGAACTCGCGACATTCAGCTTGGAAGGCTGATGCTCTACCAACTGAGCTACTTCCGCTTGGTAATCTCTCTCAATGTCATATGTTAGAAACATACATCATCGAAAAAAATGTGGGGGTAATAGGAATCGAACCTATTCAGTCTAAGACAACAGAGTTACAGTCTGCCCCGGCTCTCCAACTCCGGCGTACCCCCTTGACATGCTAATAAAATTAGAATGTGCAGGCTTTTATTCGGTGAGCCGGTGGAGGGATTCGAACCCCCGGCCATTTGATTACAAATCAAATGCTCTACCCCTGAGCTACACCGGCAAAAAATCAAAGAACACAATCCACAAAAAAACCCCCTGAAATTCAGGAGGGCAAATGTACGAAATAATCACATAAAATAAATATTAGTTTTACTAAAAATTATATCATTTTTTTTTATTCTCTTTAATTCAAGCTTGAGCCTTCGCAATCTGCCTTCTTAGGGCCTCAACAACCTCATCAGCAGCAGCCTCAAAACTTAATGAATTTTTTTTTGCAAAAAGCTCTTTCCCTGGAATATGAAGTTTAATCTCAACCAACTTATTCTCTTTACGTGCTCCCTTTTCAACCCTCAAGAAAACCTCGCTAGAAATAATTGTATTGTTAAAAACTGTCAGCTTTTGAAGTTTCGACTCAATTAAAGCCAATAACGCTTTATCAGCGTCGAAATGAATTGAATGTATTTGAACCTGCATACAATACTCTTTTTAGTTGCCTTGCTCTGATCGTCTATCTAGAGGGCTAGCTCGATGAAACTCCTTCAACTTTGCCATTGTATGATGAGTGTAAACTTGAGTTGATGAAAGACTGGCATGACCCAGTAACTCTTTAACCGCTGCAAGCTCTGCACCATTATTCAACAAATGAGTGGCAAAGGTGTGTCGTAAAACGTGAGGGCTACATTTATGCAACGAACTCACCATACTAAGGTAATAATTTACTCTGCGATAAACAAACGAAGGGTAAAGAGATTTCCCTGAATCTGTCACAAACAAATCATCAGTCTCAACTGGTCTGTCAATAACGTGGGATAAAATACTCATAAGTGTCTGTGACATAATAGGTATTAGTCTTTCTTTAGAACCCTTACCATAAACTTTTATATTCTTCCTGCCTTCATCTAGATCTGAAAGTTTTAGATTAATTAATTCACTTAACCGTATTCCAGTCTCATACAGCAAAGCCAACATAGATCGATCTCGTCTTCCTTTCCAATCATCAGTGAATACACTCTCATCAAACAACTCGCGCATTGCGTGCTCAGGGACTACCTCAGGAAGCCTTTTCTGAAGTTTGGGAAGCACCACTGAATCTAATGGATTATTTTTCATTCTACCATTTCGGCGCGCATACTTTGAAAATGTTCTAAGTGCGGATACTTTTCTATGGATTGTTCTGGGTGATTTCCCATCTCTCATCATGGAAACCACCCATGAACGCACCCAATCACTTTCGATAGTGAATAAGTCTTCAGTATCATAATTCTCGCTCATATATAACAACACCTGATTTATATCGGTTCGATAACTTCGCAGAGTATGCTCTGAACATCTTTTTTCTTTGATTAAAAAATCAAAGAATTTAGAAAGAAAATCTGAAGGCTTAATCAATTATTAAAATTTAGACATGAAAAAAGCGAGAAAGTATACAATCTCGCTTTTTTTTACGACAAAAACAAAAAGTTAGGTCGTCAATATTATAAACATGAATTAAAACGAATCGTATTACTCCTCTTTTAAGGACTTTCCGTTTTTATATATTGCTTTTTTCATCGCTTCACGGTTAACAAGACTTGGCTTCACAAACTCACGTCGTGAGCGTAACTCCTTCATCTTTTTAGTGCGATCGAACTTCTTCTTAAAGCGCTTAAGACAGCGTTCAATATTATCGTTTTCTTTTACTGGGATGCTTAGCATAATCAAAAATTTGGAGTGCAAAGATAGTTGAAGATTCTTAACGAACCAATTCTCTAGCGATTACTAATTTCTGAATTTCTGAAGTTCCCTCTCCAATCGTGCATAGCTTAGAGTCTCTGTAAAACTTTTCTGCTGGAAAATCTTTGAGATACCCATATCCACCTAGAACTTGCACTGCATCGGTTGACACTTTTACAGCTATTTCACTTGTTTCATATTTAGCCATCGCACTGGCCAGAGTACAAGGTTTACCGGCATTTTTTAAAGCACAAGCTTTTAGGAGTAGAAGATCCGAAGCTTCAATAGCAACTGCCATATCAACTAATTTAAAAGCAATTGCTTGAAATCTAGAAATAGATTGACCAAATTGCTCTCTTTCCTTTGAGTATTCACGCGCGGTATCGTAAGCGCCTTGAGAAATGCCTAACCCAAGAGCACCGATACTAATACGCCCTCCATCTAAAATCTTCATAGCTTGTATAAACCCTTGCCCAACTTCACCTAATATCTGGGACTTGTGAACTCGACAATTGTCAAAAATCATTTCAGAAGTTTCACTAGAACGCATACCTAATTTATTTTCTTTTTTACCGCCAGAAAAACCAGGAGTAGATCGCTCTACAACAAACGCGGTTATTCCGTAAGTATCTAACAACTCGCCTGTACGAACTAAGACAACAGCAACATCACCACTTATTCCATGAGTAATGAAGTTTTTCGTGCCATTTATCACCCAATAATCACCATCTTCATTTGCAACACACTGCATTCGCATAGCGTCAGAACCCGTATTGGCCTCTGTAAGCCCCCATGCTCCAATCCATTCAGCAGAAGCAAGCTTGGGTAAATATTTCTTCTTTTGCTCTTCTGAACCAAACTGCAAAATATGTCCAGTGCACAGGCTGTTGTGGGCCGCCATACTAAGCCCAATCGATCCACATACTCTAGAGACTTCTTCAATAGCTATTTTATATTCAACATAACCAAGTCCTGCACCACCATATTCTTCAGGAACGAGCATCCCCATAAGTCCAATTTTACCCATTTCACTAAAAAGCTCTCGGGGGAAAATTTGGGCTTCATCCCAAATCATTCTATTGGGAAGAATGTTCTTCTGCGCAAAATCTGCAACAGAATCTTTAATCATCTTCTGATCGTCTGTCAATTCGAAATTCATTTTGCAAATGTCGTTCGTTAAAGTTATTATCTGCCGTTTAAATTCTTAATTCGAACAGATTTTCAAATAAGGTGACCAAACTCCCCAGAGACTGTCATCCATTTGTGGCATTAAACTCAAATCTTCAAGAATATCTAATTTATGATGCTTTCGATATCTTTCAATCATTCTTGCTCCTTCAAATCTAATATATGGATGTTTGTTTAACGTTGACCACGAAGCTGAATCAGCACATAATTTAGATACAGGGGAAAGTAAAGGATTAAACCAATTTTTAATTTTATCGAATGCTTCATCGTCAATTCCGTACACCTCTTTCAACTGAGACACATTAATAAAACCACCTAATGCAGATCTAAATTTTACTGTTCTGGAAGAGAGTACAGGACCAAATACAGGGAGTTTTTCAAAATCAACACTGTCCATACTATTCAGCTGCAAGGAACCCGGAACAGGAACGATCACATTTGATTTGTAAGGATGTCTTTCCTGAAATTGGGGATGGTTTTTAAATCTCGACTTTTGAGGATTGACTTCATCGCCAACACTTCTCCAACTCCGGTTTACATCCGCATCACCTACAATATTTACATAATTGGAATAGTTCGTGTTGGGCCATGAATCTAAAAGTGTCAGAAATTGAGGCATTACTAAATCAGATGGCTTAGAGCTCACTGACTCAATCCCCCATCCAATTAATGACAAAAGAATAACAATTGAAATTGAAGTTAGATGAAATGCATCTTCTCTATTTGACTCAGCTCGATTATTTTTTGTACTGAATAATTTCACCTGACTTAACTCTGGCTAGATAGTCTTTCAGATCAGCTTTCACCTCAGGGGCTAGTAGATATAACCCTAAAACGTTAGGAAAACACATTGCGAAAATCATAGCATCGCCAAAATTAAAGACGCTTTTAGCTGAGATTGCCGAACCAATAACAACGAACACACAGAAAAGCACCTTGTAACTAATGTCTGAGAATTTTGAATCCCCGAAAATGTAGGTCCAAGATTTAAGACCATAGTAACTCCAGCTAAGCATCGTAGACAGAGCGAATAAAATAACTGAAATTGACAATACGATAGGGAACCAAGAAATAGTTTGGCTAAACGCAGATGAAGTAAGTTCGATAGCCATAAGATCTCCAGATTTAGCAAGTGACAAAGCTTCCTCGGCAGAGAATGACCCATAACCAGAAATTACAATTACCAAAGCGGTCATCGTACAAATCACCACAGTATCAATGAAAGGCTCTAAAAGACTCACCATACCTTCAGATACTGGTTCATCAGTCTTTGCAGCAGAGTGAGCAATAGAGGCTGATCCGATTCCGGCTTCGTTTGAAAATGCCGCTCGCTTAAAACCTTGAATCATAACACCAATAATACCACCATACATTGCGCCTGAATCAAATGCACCTGAGATGATTTGGTTTAAAGCGGAAGGAATAGCAGATAAATTTCCAGTGAGAACAACAAGGGCGCTTATCACATAAATCCCAACCATAAAAGGAACGACTTTGTCGGTCACTTTTGCGATACTCTTAATTCCACCAATAATAATCATTCCTACTAAAGCAGCCATAATAGCACCGAAAACCCATGCTTGACCGAAGAAGAACGATTCAGTGCCTCCTGTAACAGAAATAAGTTGTTTCGTTGCTTGATTAATTTGGACCATATTTCCTCCTCCCAAGGATCCGCCAATGCAAGCTATAGCAAACATTACAGCAAGGACTTTACCAAGCTGCCCCATTGTTTTACCCTTCTTTGCAAGACCACGGCTTAGGTAGTATGACGGACCGCCAGAGACTGATCCATCAGGATGTTGAATTCTATATTTAGTTCCTAGAGTACACTCAATAAATTTTGCGCTCATCCCTAAAAGACCAGCTACGATCATCCAAAAGGTTGCTCCTGGACCTCCAATACTCACAGCTATTGCAACTCCAGCTATATTACCTACACCGACAGTACCAGATAAGGCAGCAGTTAAAGCCTGGAAGTGACTTACTTCACCAGCTTCTTTGTTATTTGGATTGTCGAATTTTCCCTTAACTACATCAATGGCATGCTTAAAGCCCCTAATGGAAATGAAATTAAAATAAAAGGTGAAAAAAATCGCCCCAACTAACAACCAAATAAGCACAAACGGAACATCATAACCAAAACCAACAGGAACAGTTACAAAAATCACATCCATGATGCTGTTTGTCACCGGCTCCATATAAGCCTCAATTTGTTCATCTATTGATACGTCTTGTCCCAGAGATAAAAAAGGAGTAAGAATTCCAGACAATAAAACAGACATTTTTTTTAATAAAGACATATTTTCAATTTGCAGGTTAAATTATTAATAAACTATACTGTGCGAACTTAAGCATTTTATTGAGTGATTTAATTTGCTCAGAAGCTCCAAAACAAAAAGCTTACAATCAGCATCTAATAAAGTTTCAGTGTTATTGGGATATTGATCCATGGAAATTTCCTCAAGATTAATTGAGTCACCTCCTTCTCTAAGTTCTGAGACTGCCATTTCACCAATTCTACCGTGACCACAAACGATTACATGGTTTTCTAATTTATCTATTTCTTTTTTCAACCTAGCAACTTTAAAAAGTGTTTCGATACTCACCGTCCACAAAATAAGTAGTTAGAGCAGAGATCGAATAAGCAACTCGAAGCTACGGATTAGAAATCGCTCCTCAAAAAATTTTGCCGGAGGATTTATAAATGATGGTAGTTAATTTATAAACGTAGCGTTTTTGACATCTCTAAAGCCATCTCTTCAGCTTCTTTACGCGAAGCGGCAACTGCCTCCTCACATGATGAAGGATTTTTAGAAGCATACAGAATTCCCCTTGAAGAATTTACCAGGAGACCACATGTAGAATTGAGTCCAACTTTAGCCACTTCTGACAATGAACCACCTTGCGCTCCTACTCCTGGAACCAGCAGAAAGGATTCTGGGACCAGTTCACGAATTCTCGAAATAAGTTCAGGCCGAGTAGCTCCAACAACAAACATGAGATTGTCAGTACTACCCCATTGAGACGATCTTGTTAAGACACGTTCAAATAGAGGAGGGTTTCCATGGAATTCAAAATCATCTGCTCCCGGATTTGAAGTCAATGCAAGTAGAATCGTCCATTTGTCTTTTCTATCCGTGAAAGGTCTAACTGAATCCTCACCCATATAGGGGGCTACAGTAGCAGCATCAGCACCTAGGTTATCAAATAAAGCTGAAGCGTACTTACTGGCAGTATTTCCTATATCACCTCTTTTTGCATCAGCAATAACCAGACAGTCTTCTGGAATATTATCTATAATTCGCTGTAGTGCTTGTATGCCTGAAGGACCATAGGATTCAAAAAAAGCGAGGTTGGGCTTAAAAGCAACAGCGACATGTTTTGTGCATTCAACGATTGAATTACAGAAGGACTCTAACCCCTCAACCCCAATGCCAAAACAAGCTGGTATACGGTCAGGGTCAGGATCTAAACCTACGCATAAATATGATTTTTTAGCTTGAATAGCTTCAAATAATCTAGCTCTATTAATGAGGTTTCCTTTGCGTGACACAATTATTTATTTAAATATTTTTCAATAATTCAGCTTTCTCTGCCAGATGCAATGCCTCAATGACTTCAGTTAAATCACCGTCTAAAATTGTGGTTAGAGCATGAGAAGTGAATCCTATCCTGTGGTCGGTCACTCTACCTTGAGGAAAATTATATGTTCTTATTTTCGCACTTCGATCACCTGATGACACAAGCTGCTTGCGACTTTCTGACCTTTCTGAATCTTGTTTTTGTCGTTCCTGTTCAAATAACCTGGTACGCATCACAGACATCGCATGCTCAAGATTTTTATGCTGAGAGCGACCATCTTGGCACTCTACAACCAAACCTGTCGGAAGGTGAGTGAGTCGAACTGCGCTTTCCGTTTTATTTACGTGCTGTCCACCTGCGCCACTTGCTCGGTAAGTATCTCTTCTTAGGTCTGACACTTTAAGCTCCACATCAACTTCCTCAGCAACAGGTAAAATTGCAACGGTAGCTGCTGAGGTGTGAACACGTCCCTGAGATTCAGTTGATGGAACTCTTTGGACTCTGTGAACACCACTTTCAAATTTCAGCCAACCATATACACCATCACCACTGAGGTTAACTACTGCCTCTTTTACCCCTCCAGAGGTTCCCTCAGAAGATGATACAAATGTGTGTGTCCAACCTTTTGACTCAATGTGACGTATGTACATTCTGAGAAGTTCTCCAGCAAAAAGTGCGGCTTCATCTCCTCCAGTTCCAGCTCTAACTTCGAGCACAACATCCCTGTCATCAGTTTCATCACGTGGGAGAAGCATTTCACGAGCAGTTTGGACTACTTCCTCAATCTTAACCTGCAAAACACCCACTTCTTCCCTTCCCATTTCTCGATACTCAGCATCATCGGAAGCTGCCCATTCTTTTGCCTGTTTTAAATCATCCCAAAGTCCTCTAAATTTAGTTGCGTGTTCTGCAATCGGCTCAAGTCTGCGATATTCTCTCATCGCATCTCGGTAGGCGTTGTTGTCAGATATTAAATCTGGGTCACCAATAGATTTTTCAACCTCCCTGAATCTATCTTGAATAGATTCTAATTTGCCAAGTAACTCTTCCATTAAGCGTTTGAATACTTAAATTCACCATGCTCCCCTTTGATTGTCACACTTCCGTGATCACAGGATTCGCATCGACCAATAATCTGTGCATCTACACCCATTTTTTGAGAAATTTCTATTAAAGCTTTAGCTGCTTTTTCAGACGTGTAAACTTCCAACCGGTGACCCATATTAAAAACTTTATACATTTCCTCCCAGGTGGTGCCTGATGATGATTGTATGGTTTTAAAAAGTACAGGGGTAGGGAAAAGATTGTCTTTAATTACGTGTATATTATTGACAAAATGAAGGACTTTTGTTTGGGCTCCACCTGAACAGTGAACCATCCCATTCACTTCAGAACTCCAGTTTTTTAAAAACTTTTGAATAATCGGAGCGTAAGTACGGGTGGGCGAAAGCACTAATTTACCAGCATTGAGGGGCACACCTTCTACCTCATCTGTTAGACTTAGATGGCCTGTATATATATATTCTGAATTGGTTCCTGGATCAAAACTTTCAGGGAAATCCGTAGCTAAATTGTTTTTAAAGACATCATGTCTTGCAGAAGTGAGGCCGTTGCTTCCCATTCCGCCATTGAACTGCGTTTCATAAACCGCTTGTCCTGAACTTGAGAGCCCAACAACAACATCACCGGGTTTAATATTTGCATTGTCAATCACACTGTCACGTCTCATTCTTGCAACAACCGTCGAATCAACGATAATTGTTCTAACAAGATCTCCCACATCAGCTGTCTCTCCTCCTGTAGAAATAATGTCAATTCCCTGCTCACGTAAATCAACGAGTATTTCCTCAGTTCCACGGATAATTGCGGAAATTACTTCACCGGGAATAAGATGTTTGTTTCGTCCGATTGTTGAAGAAACGAGCATGGGACCTGTAGCCCCTACACAAATAAGATCATCAACATTCATAATTAAAGCATCCTGAGCAATGCCCTTCCAGACAGAAATATCTCCAGTTTCTTTCCAGTACATATATGCCAAAGCTGATTTCGTTCCAGCTCCATCTGCATGCATCACCACGCAATGCTCTTTACTTCCAGTTAAATGGTCTGGGATTATCTTACAAAAAGCACGTGGGAACAATCCCTTATCGATGTTTTTTATCGCATCGTGAACATCTTCTTTACCCGCGCTAACTCCTCTTGCTGCATACCTACTTGCGTCTGACACTTTATTTTATTATGGACATTATTCCTCTATAGGAACGTAGTCAAATCTAACAATTTTAAAAACTGTACGACGGTTAATTTGATGAGCTGCCTCTCTCTCGTCTTGTGGTAGCTGGGAAATTTGAGCGTCCGTAATAATCAGTTTATCCTCACCAAGACCTAATGGAATTAATCTCTCACTTGCGACTCCTTGATCAAGTAAGAATTTAACACAAGTCTCAGCACGTCTTTGGCTTAAAGTTTTGTTTGAAGAGTTCGTTCCACGGCTGTCAGTATGCGCTTCTAATTGAATGACAAGATTTTCATTTCTATCAAGAAGGTCAACAAGATAATTTAGAGAATCCGTAGAATTTACAGTAGCATTTATTAGAAGATCCGCACTGCCAAGTGGGTAGAGCACAAGCGGCATATCGTACTCTTTCTCAAGTACAATTTCCTTTAAGAAATACTCCCTTGCAAACGTCGTAGATTCTGTTAAGCCTATACTTGAGAACCTGTCACCAGTACCGATGAAACCTTCATTCTTTACATCAACATTATAAGACACTCCTTCTTCAATCTCACCTTCACAAAGCGCTACAGCTCCATCTGCATCAGCAGTATATGTATTCACCTGACCTTCCGAACTTTCAAGGGTAATCGTCGCATCACCAACGGCTGAACCCGTGTCAAAGTCATACACATACGCTCTGAAACAAAACTCCATTGGCGGCAGTCTGAATTCATAAAGATCATCCTGTCCTTTTCCTCCCTTGCGGTTAGATGCGAAAATGCCAGAATTAGTCTGCTTTTTATAAATAATTCCAACCTCATCACCTGAAGAGTTTAATGGATAAGGGAGGTGCTTTACTTCCGAAAATGCCATAACGCCCTCTCTTGCTTCAACATAACAAAAATCAAATCCACCTAATCCACCGGGTCTATCCGAAGAGAAATAAAGCGATCCATCAGCTCTAAATGAAGGAAACATTTCGTCATCAGAAGAGTTAATTTCTCCACCTAAATTTTGTGGCTCACCCCACAATTCACTTTTATCATCAAAAGCTGAAAACCACAAATCTTTTCCACCAAATCCACCAGGTAAATCCGTAGCAAAAACCATAAAGTCACCATCAAGTGAAATCGCTGGATGACCTATCTGAGTGGAGTCATCACTTTCTCTATCAATTAAATTCAAAGGCTGAGACGCACCAAAATTATTCCCCATTACTGGAGCAAAGTAAATGTCACAAGCTAAATTAGAACCGTCTTGGTCTATACATCTTGTGAAATAAATCGTTTTAAATTTCTTGTCAAAAGCTGCAGCACCTTCATTGTCATTCGTACTTATTGTATTACCTAATGGCTCCGGCTCTCCCCAACGGTCTTTTTTATCTTGTGTTGTAGTGAACAGATCCATAAATGCTTCTCCAGTGATTGGATCCTCACCTGTCCCGGCAGAACTTTCTCTTGAAGATGCAAAAACAAGTACGTTAGATTTTTTTGAGGCGTAAACCGGTGCGAAATCATATGAGGGTGAATTCACGACGATCATAGGTTCAACAATAAATCTACTTGGAGGCTCTTCAATGGCTATCGCGGCAATATCAGCATATTCAATTCTAGCGTCAGCAACTGACCTGTCACCACTGTTTCCATATTTATCATACCATTCCATAGCACCATAGAAATCCTCTTGATCTCTTAGAACATCACCATAAAGCAAATAAATCTTAGGATTAATCTTTGCATATCGAAGCCCTAAAGCTTTATCATACCACTCTGTTGCTCCACGAGGGTCGTGCAATAACCGCATGCACTCTCCAGCTTTAAAGGCACAATATGCCTTCAAATCTACATCAGACTTGACTTTAGCGTACGCGGCTACATAATCACTAGAAGCTTCAAAATAGCCTCGTCGATTAAAAGCAATATCAGCTTCTTCATAAAGTTCTTGAGCTAAGGTGCCGCTTAGGGCTCCTATAAAAAATACACATGACACGAAAAATCGTGTCAGGATTGCTTGCAGGTAATGTTGCATTCCTTTATTCACTTAATTTAGTAGAGTTCGAAAGTACTGAAAAAGCCGCAATTTTAAGGTATGTTTTGTAAAATACACAAACATTAATATATTAACAACCCATCTAACTGCTGATTATCAACGAGTAAACAGCAATTCTTGAAATTTAGGAAGTGGCCAAATTTCGTTGTCTATCATTCCTTCCATCTTGGTACAAATTTCACCCAATTCTTCAGTGATAGGAAAAATGATATTTCCGTACCCATCAGCAATTTCCTCAGTGGTTTTTCTAGCGTTTACTTTTTCCTTGTTTTCACGTAAGCGTTTTATAGAAGCATAAAGTTCGTTTACTAAAGCAGATGTTCTTTTTAGAATATCTCGTTGCGCAGTTGTCATAGACTTGCCTTCCTTACCGAAAACCTCCTCTAATCCCACAATATTTTCAAGCAGAAAGTTTTGGTACGAAATGGCCGCAGGCAAAATGGTATTGCGTGCCATATCAATAGCAACATTCGCCTCAATCTTCCTGTGCATAACATATTTCTCATACTCAACATCTTGACGTGCAGCCAATTCAGCAGGGTGTAAGACTTTCATTTTATCGAACAAATCAATGACTTCTTTTCTACCCCAAACTGAAAGCGCTTCAGGCGTGTTTGTCAGATTCGACAAACCTCTTTTCTTAGCCTCTTTGACCCACTCCTCTCCATACCCGTTGCCCTCAAATCTAATGTCTTTACTCTGGGTAATCAGAACTTGGAGTTCTTTTAGAATTGCCTCGTCTTTTGAATTGCCTTTCTTAATTCTAGCATCCACAGAAACCTTAAATAACTGAAGCTGCTCTGCTATTATCGTATTCAGAACCGTCATAGGAAGAGCACAATTCGCAGAAGAACCTACAGCTCTTAGCTCAAACTTATTTCCCGTAAAAGCAAAAGGAGAAGTTCGATTTCTATCCGTGTTATCTAAAAGAGCTTCGGGAATCCTGCCAATCTCAAGCTTCAAGGCTGTCTTGTCAGCAGGCATTAATTTACCGTGCTTGATATTTACTTCTAAATCATCTAACAACTGTGTAAGCTGTGATCCTATAAAAGCAGAAACAATAGCTGGCGGAGCTTCCTGAGCACCTAATCTGTGATCATTTCCAACTCCAGCAAAACTAGCCCTAAGAATATCTGCATGTTTATGCAGAGCCGCTAAAGTGTTTACGAAGAAAGTCAAGAAACGCATATTAGCTTTTGGGTTTTTTCCTGGCTGAAGTAGGTTGACTCCAGTGTTGGTACTGAGTGACCAATTGTTGTGTTTTCCCGAACCATTTAAACCTCCAAAAGGCTTTTCATGAAGCAACACTCTAAAATCATGACGCTGTGAAACGACTTCTAAAAGCTCCATGATAAGAAGGTTGTGATCGTTCGCCAGGTTTGCTTCTTCATAGACTGGAGCAAGCTCAAACTGATTGGGAGCCACTTCGTTATGTCGCGTAGTTACCGGTATCCCTAACTTATGAGCTTCAAGCTCAAAGTCCTTCATAAACGCACTAATTCTTTGAGGAATTGAGCCGAAATAGTGGTCGTCAAGCTGCTGACCTTTTGCGGGCTGAGCACCGAACAGCGCTCGGCCTGTCATGGCTATATCAGGTCGTGCTGCGAAAAGAGCTTTATCAACTAAAAAGTACTCCTGCTCCCATCCAAGGGAAGCATTCACCTTCGTAATGTTTTTATCGAAATATTGACAAACAGAAGTCGAAGCAACATCAATTGCAGACAGAGCTTTAAGGAGAGGCGTTTTGTTATCTAGCGCAAAACCAGTGTAACTTATAAATATTGTAGGAATACACAATGTTTCACCCCAAACAAAAGCTGGAGAAGTTGGATCCCACAGCGTGTAACCTCTGGCCTCAAATGTGTTTCTTATTCCTCCATTGGGGAAAGAAGATGCATCCGGCTCTTGTTGTACTAACAATGACCCATCAAATTTTTCTATAGCCCTTCCATCACCAGTTGGAGCGATAAAGCTGTCGTGTTTTTCAGCAGTTGTCCCTGTCAAAGGCTGGAACCAGTGAGTATAGTGAGTAGCTCCTCTCGAAATCGCCCACTCCTTCATCGCAGTAGCTGTTTGGTCTGCAACCTTCCTGTCAACGGGAGTACCATCTTCCATAGCTTTCAAAATCCCCTTGTACGCCTCATCTG
>Ga0209709_10003022_pt1 | contig 14207 bp, 14 predicted proteins | sample ArcticOcean_MG_C_2_FD_187435 | JGI IMG/M metagenome (GOLD analysis project Ga0209709, IMG submission 187435) | Marine microbial communities from western Arctic Ocean - ArcticOcean_MG_CB4_136 (SPAdes) (version 2) | ecosystem: Environmental > Aquatic > Marine > Oceanic | place: Arctic Ocean... | reverse complement strand
GCAGATATTGCAATTGGTATCGACAATACCTATCTCCAAACTGCTCTTGATAATAATGTGCTTTGGGAACATAATGCTGTTTTGACTAATATTTCGGACTCGGCGCTCCTACCTTATGATGGCGCATATGCGGCACCTTTTGACCAGGGCTACATCTGTCTAAATTATGATTCAAGTATAATTGATGGTGAGAACTATACTGTGCCGCAAAATCTTTGGGAGTTAACAAATGAAGAATGGAGCGGGAAGATTGCAATACCATCTCCTGAAACTAGTAGCCCTGGACGTGCATTTATGACGGCAACTACAGATTATTTCACTCATGATGATGACAATGAGACCGAATGGACGGATTGGTGGACTGCTATGTCCAGTAATGAGGTTATTATCACTACAGGCTGGTCTGAAGCATACGAAACCCACTACACCGGTGGCTATGGTGAATGGACTGACGGGTATGTTGGAGATGCCCATGCTGTTGTTTCGTATTGCCACTCCCCTGGAGTTGAAGCATGGTCTGCTGGCAATTGGACAAAATCTGTATCACTAGATTTACCCCGTGCTTCATTTCACCAAGTTGAATATGCGGCTGCTATCGAAGGCGGAAATCTCGATGCAGCTTCAGCCTTCATCCAATATTTGATGTCCCCAGAAGTTAATTCCAAAATGCCAACTGAAAATTACATGTATTCAACTCTGAAGGGCATGGATTTACCCGAAGATGACGGCTATAGGTACCATTCGATAATACCTGACCAACCTGCTAATGTTAGTGCGGCTGAGATTGCAGAAAATATGGAAAACTGGTTGGCTCAGTGGAATACTGCAATGGTTGATGCTTGATGAAATTGCGATTGAGTAGTAGTTGTGCGGTTATCGCATACACATTGCTAGTAGTAGTTCCACTGTGGTTAGCAATTGATCGATTAATATGGGTTGCAGGATTTGATCCATTGGGTTGGATTAATTCCTTGAATGGAAACTATATCTCACAGGGAGTTGTAGCATTTACATTCTTGCAAGCCTTATTATCAACCGTTGTTACATTGGTAATTGGCTTGCCGATTGCATGGCAATTAGGCAGATACAAATGGCCATTACAATCTTTGATTAAGGCTACTTTAACCATGCCCTTTGTGATGCCCTCAATAGTTGCAGCAATGGGATTCTTGCACCTAATTGGCCCATCTGGGTTGAATATAAGAATCGATGATACGACATGGTTTGCCACGCTAATTATTGCTCACGCATGGTTCAACCTTGCCCTTGTGATTAGATTTTGTGAGCCAGTACTATCCACTCTTGACCCTAATCTCGAGGAGCAAATGAGATTACTCCCCGCCGGACACTCCAAGATTGGTAGATTCCGAAATCTATGGGTTCCATTATTAGCTCCATCTATCGCTGCTGCAGCATGTATGACCTTTGTATTTTCATTCACTTCTTTTGCTCTTGTAAGATGGATTACTCTAGGAGATAATACACTTGAAAGTGTAATGGCAAACATCGGTTCATCTGCTGGAATTCCAAATTATATGCTTGCGAGAAATGAGATTATTCTTGGAGCATCGCTAATTCAGTTTACCGTATTAATAGCATCACTTTGGCTAATGTCATGGCTACAACATAGGAGGCAAAACCTCCTACCTCAAGCATCTGAGTTTACCGTTAAGCGGGTGAATCATAGTGGCTGGATGATTATATCTCCTGCTGTGATTTTCGCACTATCACCATTGATTGCAGTATTCTGGGCATCTTTTAGAATAAGGCATACCGATTCTACAGGCACGTCATACTCTTGGGAAACTAGCGGCTGGGAGTTTGCATTCGCAGGAAGTAGTTCGATGTCTTCAGCATGGGATGCATTATGGAATTCTCTCGGATATGCAATGATAACGCTTTGTATCGCTTTACCATTAGGTTGGGCTTTGGCACAAACTATACTTGATGTTGAAAAGGAAAGGCCGAAAACCGCTCGTTTTTTAGATGTCCTTACGATGATACCCTTTGCAGCATCTAGTGTGATGATTGGTTTAGGAGTCATGCTTGGAATGATTCGAATTGATGCGGAATTTTTCTATTCCTTTTGGCCCACTCCAGTAATAGCACATGTAATGATTACTACTCCATTTGTAGTACGAATAATGTTGCCCGCATTACGGTCACTAAACCCCATTTATGATGAATGTGCTCAAACTCTAGGAATACCTGCATGGCGCCGGTTTATGTCTATTCGACTTCCACTATTACGTGGCTCTATTCTTGTTGCAGTAATTTTTACTTTAGCAATGTCGCTTGGAGAGTTTGGTGCATCATGGGTTGTAACTAGAAATTCCGATTGGACAACCTTACCGATTATGATTGACTCACTTCGTTCGATACCATACAATAACACGTACACTGCTCCAGCCGCATGCGCTGTTTCATCAGTATTGATGGGCATTACTCTCTTACTATTTACCTGGGCGGAAAAATTCCGTCCAGCAAGAGATGGAGGGATGTTTTAATGCTGAAATGTAATAGTTTAACCAAATCTTTCGATAAGAAATTGTTTTCTGAATTTGATTTAGAATTAGAACCGGGGGAAATTATTGCAATTACCGGACCTAGTGGATGTGGGAAAACTACACTCTTACGCTGTATTTGTGGATTAGAAGAACCAGATTCTGGTAGCATTTATCTCAATGACAAAGACATTACTAATCTCCCTGCAGAAAAAAGGGGTGTCGGTCTGATATTCCAAAATCCAGTTCTATTCCCGCACCTTTCAGTTGAAGGAAATTTATTGCTAGGAAACAAAAAAGGCGATGTTGCTAAAGCGCTTGAAGAAGTTGGCTTATCTGAGTTTCAAAATAGAAGGGTTGAATCTCTCTCTGGCGGTGAAGGGCAAAGAGTCGCTCTCGCAAGAGCATTATTGGCACAGCCAAAGGTCCTACTCTTAGATGAACCATTTAGTTCTCTCGATGATGAATTGTCCGACAAGTTAGTACAAGATGTAAGGTCAATTCTAAAGCAAAGAAAATGTCCGGCTGTATTAGTCACACATAACAAAATTATCGCAGAGAACTTTGCTGATTCTGTAATTTCTCTTTGAAATAACCGCTACCCTGATATGGAAGTCCGTCTGTACTAATATTAGGGACGCACATGATTGGAACACCGCTCGATATTTTACCCTATATTCGTGGTGTCCAATTAATTCTAGTTGGCTATAATGGATATACCAAAGGTTCGAGACTTGAAAATGACAAAATTGTGCGTGAAGAGATCACTCGTGCTACTACTAGAGTTCGAAGCCATATGCAGAATGTTTTTGATTCACAATTCAAAGGAGGCAATGTCGATATTGCTCGTGCTGCAAAGCAATGCATGGAGGAATGTGATTACTTAATCGAAGATGTCAGCAAAGCGGTTTCTGGCATGGAGCATGCATTCCTTTCAGGTCAAAGGTCCCCCACAAACAAGGATTTGAAGAAACTGATAAAACATGACCATGAAGTTATTGAAATGGTCACCAAAGGCGTCAATTTAGCAAATAGTTCGGAACATTCAATCGCAACCGAGGAAGGTAATTCTAAGCAGATCATTATGCAAACAACACAAATGATTTCTAGTTGCCGTGGCTTCTTTGGAGAAAGGTCCACTGTGCTTGCGGGTCTGAGGCAAAAGAAAGTAAAGAAGTGATATTATGACTGATTTTAGATGGAGAGATAGCCCAGACACTATTGCAAGACTAGTTAATGCAGAGAATATACAAACTTTGTCTACTCAACAAGTTATGCTCAAACCCAATGAGGCTTGTGCAATGATTATTGATGGCCGCATTGGAGATATTTTGACCGAGACATTACTCAAGAGTATGGCTGGAGGATTCAGCAGATGGATTGGCGACAAGATGGGGGTTACGGCTAATGATCGTCGTCTACTTTTTGCCATGACTGGACCGATGGATTATTGGATTCCTTTCGAGGGACAAATCGCTGATGGTGAGAAAGCGAAGGGATATGCAAATTTGCGCCTCAGAATGAACCTTGAAGATGTACCTAAGTTATTGAATTACTTTGCAAATAATGCACCTACGTTAACAAGAGAGGGGTTGATTACAATCATCGCTGATGAAGTAAATGCGAGAGTTATCACTCCTTGCCTTGCATCATGTGCATCTGCAGCAGACCTCAGAGAGGGAGCATTTCTAGAAAGATTCGAAATGACTGCAGAATCTGAAATGAGAAATTTACTTTCAAATCTCGGATTTACTTTACTCAAAGCATTCCCAATTACAAACCCAACCGATATGGAATTGGTACAGAAACATCGCGCTACAGTTCAAGCAAAAACTGCTGGTACCGAAGTAAATGTCGAATCTCAATTGGCACACTATGCACAAACTGAGGCTTTAACTTTAGCAAGAATCGAGTTGGAAACAAATGTTGCAAGAGCCCACGCTAGGGGTCAAGTAACAATCGAACTGGAATCTGAATTGAAAGAGGTCAGAGCAAAAGAGGCCCATTGGGAAGCTGAGCGAGGTCACGAACGCGGGAAAATGGAACTCAGAGTAGATGAAGCCGATGCAAAGTCTAAGCGGGCGATGGACATGTTTGCTGAAGTTCAAGAGCGAAAGTCCAATCGAATTGCTAATCAACAAGATTTCCAAAATCAGAGAATGGAACAGCAAAATGACTTGCAAACAAAGATGATGGAAATGGCAGCAAATAATGGAGCGCTAACACCCGAGGTCATGCAGGAATTCCTCCGACAACAAACCGCTCAGAAAGCAGTCGATGGAACTGCTAGTGAATCTGCAAATATTTCACCTAAGTTTTGTTCATGTGGAACTGGGCTATCACCTGGATGGAAAGCCTGCCCTAGTTGTGGCACTCCGATTGCCTGAATAGTACGTATGGCTCCGCAGGGCCATGTTCAAGCGTCCATGGCCTATTTGGGCACCTCATTGGGAAGCACGCAGAAGCATGAAAATATTCTGGTATACAATTATTGCACTAATTGTTGCAATGGCGATACCTTACACTATTATAAACCAAATAATGGGATATTTTGACAGGTCTGTACTAGACCCGATCCTACCAATTGATTCAATGGTACCATTCATAGGTTGGACTTTCATTATTTATCTGACACTATACCTCTATTATCCAGCAGCAGCATGGTTTGGAAGAGTTAATGACCATAGAATAAGAGAGATGTTTGCATTTCATCAGGCCCTATTTATCATAACCTGGGTCGTGAATTTGGTATTCATTATATTTCCAACTGAAGTTTACATTCGAAACCAAATCCCTGCAGATATTAGAGCCGGAGAAGGTTTCTGGGGTTTTTGGTTCGGTGACCTGATGCATAATACCGACATGCCATACAATGCATGGCCTAGTTTGCATGTAGTTCAATCTTTGATGATTGTGCTATTACTCAGAAGGTGGGGGGTAATTTATCGATGGAAAGAGGCACTTGCTTGGGTTGCATGGATTGGACTATGTGTTTCCGTAATGACTACAAAACAACATTTCTTTTGGGATTTGATAACCGGTATTGCTACCGGTTTGGTATGTTGGTATTGGATGTGTATTCCTGCAATGGAAGCAACATCTAATCAAGAATGGTTAGAGGCATTTCCAAGCAAAGACTCTGACTAAGACATCCAACCAGCGATTATCTCAGGTTGTGTCAGATAGAATGTCAATGCTATTCCGGCCATCATCATCATCCAAGCACCAATCGCTTTGATTAGTCCAGTGGAACGCCTCAATATTGTGATGAATCGTTGCTGGCCAAGGCCAACTACTGTAGTAACTGTAATCATTAACAGGCTAACTGAAAGCATTAATCCAGTAAGACCAGTCCACATTGCAACACCACCAATAACTGCCAGATATGCAATGAAGGGTATCACGGCAGCTGCTGTGCAATCAATTGATGCTGCAGAATAGCCGATGCCCCAAAGATACATATTTCTCTTTGGAGTAAAGCGATCATCCATTTCTGTTGTCGAATATTTATCCACTAATTTTTGAACGAAACCAAGTAAATGGGCAGTTCCGCCTGTTAGCATAAATGCACCAAGGATAATCAACAATATTGCTACCGCTAATGCAAAATAATGCAAAACTCCTGATAGATTGAATATACTTCCCAATCCTAATACTATAATTCCGATAAATGCAAAAAATGTCAACTGGCCCATAGCTGCAAGACCACCTAACATCCAATGTGCCGGCATTTTTTTATCGAGTTTACCCGCCTCAATCAGTTCATCTTCACGCTGACCAAGACCGATGTAATAAGAGATGTATCCCGGAAGTACTGGGAATGCACAAGGAGAAAAGTAGACCAAAACCCCCAGTAATAATCCCATTGAAAATATTGCACCTGCTGAGCGATCTACTTTGGCCAAAGAAAATCTAAGGTCCTCTGTTTCTCCATTAGCAGCAGCGAGAACCGTTTCATCAAATTCACTCCAACCACCGGTAGGGGTACCTGAATTCTCTTTTGCAACAATGTATCCTTCATGGTCGATTACCAAAACTATCGGTATTGCTTGTGCTTGGTATTCTTCAACCATATCCCCTCTAGAAAATTCAACAATTTCCCAAGAAATATTTCCATCAAGAGTGGTTTCTAAAGTGAAGTTTAATGATGAACCATTTTCAATTATGATATCAATACCCTCTACATCAAAATCGAGTTCATCATTGTCGGTTAATCCCTCACCTATATCGAGACAAGAGACTTCGCGTTGTGAATCATTAACCCAAGCCTCAACGCAATAAGTTCCATCATCCAAACTAACCTGTGAGGAATTGACTCCGTTATGAATAACTGCTGACTTTAGTACTGAATCATCTTGACCAGTCGCTACTATCCAAGGCATATGGGCGTCGGAGTCAGGGTCGCCAAATGTGTCATTTAGCATTTCCAAGGATTCTAAGGAATACCACATACCCACTGATATGATAATGATTTCATAATCCCCATCATAATCTCTCCATTCATCGACTTGTGTTTCCAAATGGGCTTGAACTAGGTGACAGTTTGCGCAATCAACCGCCATGAAATCTATAACGATAACTTTGCCTCGATGTTCAGATAATTGAAACCAACCATCCTCGTCCACATATTGAGATTCTTCTACAGTTCGATCAACAGTCTCGACTTCAAAGTCAGGTGCCAAGCGTATATTGTCTCGGTCGACCCCGTAGCCAGAAGAAGCAAAATCGAACATTGAAAGACCGGCATATCCAATAATAGAGAACAGAACTATCCCTATTCCCAAGGCCTTCCAGGTCGTAGATTCTTTGAACACACCGAGGTCTACACCAAAGCGCTCTTTCAGACCCATACCACTGGCTGCCTAAGGCGAGTTATCAAGTTCTTGGGTTAATCGTTTGGACTACTCGTAATAAATTACCGCAAAACTTTGTTTCCTCTACCTGCCCAAAGTACTACTTTGAAGCAAATTCCTCCAACAATAATTCCAACTGCTGCACATAAGTAAAGCCATACTGCATCATTAGCACCGGCAATTGCTGCATCCACTAGAACATAAAGAAGAAGAATACCTGAAATTGCACCTAAGGCACCACTTATTCCAAGACCAGCGGCCATAACTCCAATTTTCTTGAGGAGGTCCACATACTTACGTAAACTACCGTAGTGATAAGCCTTGAGCATGCATCATCCTGCATGTTCTAAGCCTTGAGACATAGAATATAGGCGATGTAAAGCATCATTTTCTATCAACCAATCCACCACATTTTCAGGAATAGATGCTAACATTACTTCTCGCTGAGCATCGGTCTCGTAAACCGTTGAAAGCATTTTCAGAGTAACTCTTACCCGCCATCCTTCATATGATTCACGATTTGATAAATCGACCCACTCAACCGGAAAACCGGCTTCATTGTACAATTCACTAGTGGCCAAATCACTTGTGACAAGTGTGCCTTCACCATGGTAGGAAATCGCGTGTTCAACCCAATTCGGGGGGTCGTTGATATCGGGGATCAATACAATCTCGGCCTCTCTTCCATCCAACCATGCTCGAATCATTGATTCTCTTTCAGAAGCATTCCAAGGGTCATCCAGGCTAGGCTCTACCTCACTGGACCCTATGGCGATAATTGTAGGGCCTAATTTCAGTGAAGCATTCACCAAATGGGCATGCCCCTTGTGAAATGGTTGGAAACGCCCAAGAATAATATTCATCTAAATCACTTGAAATATGAGTCTACATCTACTTCTGGAAGTTCATGACCACAATCACGGAAGCAAGAAATCATTCTCTTACAACCCTCTATCATCTCAGTTATTGGAGTCTCACCCATGCTGCCAATCCGGAACATCTTGCCTTTGAGATGGTCTTGTGCACCGATAACTTGTGTGTCGTACTCTTCCCTCAAACGTGAACGCCATGAGTCATCAATTCCACTTGGATACATGATTGCGGTTACGGTTGCTGAACGTGAAAACTCATCCGCTAACAATTCAAACCCTAAATCACTAAACAAATCCCTCACACCTTTAGCCATTTTAGAGCAACGATTCCACCTTTCTTCAAGACCTTCTTCTTTGAGTGTCTCTAAAGATGCCGCCCAACCCATTGCTAGATTGATTGCAGGAGTCCAAGGAGTCTGGTCATCATCACCCTTCTTTAGGGCAGCAAGGATATCAAGATAGTACGTGGGGTTAGAATCCTCTTGGTTACGAATCGCTTTACAGCGGTCAATAAAGTTCTGATTAACTGCAATAGCCGCAATTCCACTAGGCCCTGCTGTGCATTTTTGTGCTCCAACCACTACCGCTTCAGCACCCCATTCTTCTGGATGAACAGGTAAGCCACCAACGCTAGTAATTCCATCGATAATGAATGCAACACCATGGCGCTGACACATTTCGGCTATCTCTACTGCGTCTTGAGTAATTCCTGTTGAAGTTTCATTATGGCAAATAGCGACCGCTTCCCAATTACCTCTAGCTAGTTGCTCTTCGATTTCCCCAAGGTCAAATGACCTTCCCCATTCATATTTCAAATGTTTAACATTACAAAATCTTGAACCCATCTCCGCAACTCGTTCCCCAAACTTTCCATTGGTCGGAACTAGAACTCTGTCATTGGGACGGAAACGATTAGCCATGACCATCTCCATTGCAGCAGTACCTGAGCCTGAAACGACGACAACTCTGTGACCATCATCCCCTATCCAAGATTGGTTTTTCCTTTTATCTGAGGATGGTGTGAGGCTGAATGCATACCTTAGCCCGCTGTTTAGACGCGCCATAATATCGCGGAATTCAACACCTCTAGCGGTGATGGTAGGGGTCGCCATTGCAGTTAGACAAGTTTGGTTCATGCGAACCGGCCCCGGCACGAGAAAACAATCACCGTCGTGACCCATAGTCAAGCCGATGCGCCCCCGGTTCAATAAGTGAACTCCGAACCGTGGCCCTGAATAAGTGCGCCCTCACAGCATCGGATGTGCTGACCATCGGCCTAGCCATGTTACAAGGTGCCCGGTATGAGCACAAGCATGCGCTGTTGAGGGCTGCTGCAAGTTTGGATTTAGAAATCGATATTCGTGAATTACGAAAGTCTAGTGATGTCGAAGGAATAGATGGCCTGGTTTTACCGGGAGGGGAATCGACTGCTATGAAAATTGCAAGTCGATCTGAAGACCTATATTCTGGTCTTTGGAATAGTTTGAGGCAAGAGAATATTCCAGTATTGGGTACATGTGCCGGCGCCATTTTACTATCGCAACAGAAATTTGTAAGAACCAATATTGAACGTAATGCATTCGGACGTCAAAAAGAAAGTTTTCAAGCACAAATCAAAATAAATATCGATGGTGAATCAGAATACCCGGGGGTTTTCATTCGAGCACCTCGATTCACCGGTGAATGCATTAATCCAATCGCATGGCTTGAGGGTGAGGTTGTAGGTGTGCTAGATGGCAATAGAATGGCTTTGACATTTCATCCTGAACTAACCGAAGATTTACGGTTTCATGTATGGTTACTCAATTCGGCAAGTAACAAAAACTGACATTTGTACAACCAGTGAGTTCAAACCTTAGATGTTGGACCGATTAAATGTGCAACTACAGATGGCTAGTGAAATCGCCACCCCTGAGGCGGATGAAGCCGAGGGCTGTATTCAGTGTCAACGTGGAAGCAAACTGGTATTATTCGTGACTGGACGATGTCATTGGGGCTGTGATTATTGCCCACTATCCGATAATCGCAGAGAAACACCTGACATGTTTGCAAATGAAAGAAGATGTTCTAATTTCGATGAAGTCATAGAGGAAGGCAAAGCAATGCGAGCCACAGGTACTGGGATTACCGGTGGTGACCCTATGCTGGATTTTGACAAGACTGTTGAAGCGGTAATAGCTTTGAAAGCGGCTTTTGGAGTTGAGCATCATATCCATTGCTATACTTCAATTCCGATAAAACCTGAGCAAGCCAAAGAACTTGGTGAAGCGGGCCTTGATGAATTAAGGTTCCATTTACTAGATCTGTCATTAGACAGATATCGTGATTCGGTAAATGCTGCATCTGAGGCAGGAATTTGTGTTGGGATTGAATTACCAGCAGAACCTGATAAGAAAGAAAAGTTGCAATCTCTATTACTACAATTACATGACTCACCTGTTGAATTTCTGAATTTGAATGAATTGGAAATCACTGTTGGCAATCAAGAGAATATGGATGTAAGAGGATTCAATTTGGCTGGTGGAATTACTGCCGCTGCAGAAGGTTCTGCGGCTATGGCGATCGAGTTGAAAGAATCTGCAAAAGACTTAGACTTTCATGTCAAATACTGTTCTTCTTCTTACAAGGATGCAGGACAATTGCGAAGCCGTTTCCGCAGAAGAGCAGAAGCCTCTTTGCGGCCATATGAAGTTCTCACAGAAGATGACACTATCGTGTTCGGGGCAATTCCTTGTTCACTCGAAGACGCTGCAGAAGATGTTGAAGAACTTGCTTCGACACTTGAATTGCATGATGGATGGATTCGATTTGACGGCTCTACCCAAAGAATTGAATTCCCATTATCGGCTGCTGAAGAGATTGCAGAATATCTCGCTGTTCCAGTACTGATGGTAGAAGTTCACCCGACTTATGAGAGATTGGAAGTTGGCGTTGTAAATCTAAACCAAAATCGTTGATGATTATTGGTCCGAAGCCACTACTACGCGGGCTGGAATCAATACACGCTCTTTGTAGAGATAACCCGCTTCTAATTCATCGATTACCGAGTTTGGTGGAAATTGGTCAGATGGAGGTAATGTAGTGATGGCTTCCATCTTGGTAGGGTCGAATTTTCCTTCCTTCGTCACGATGCGAGAAATTCCATCGCCAGATAAATCGGACCACATCTTCGAACGAATAAGTGTGAGGCCTTCATCTTCCTTTACCGATAATGCACGGTCTATGTCGCCCAATATACTGAGCATCTTACGAGCCATCCCCATACCACCATATTGGATGGCTGTTGCCCTTTCTGACATCAACTTCTTGCGGATATTTTGAATTTCAGCATCGCGATATGAAATCTCTTTCTCGGCTGCATCTGCCCTAGATAGAGCTTCTACCAAAGGGTCTATTTCTTCAACAACCTCTTCGATTACTGGCTCGTCAATTTCCGTGTCTTCGATGACAACTTCTTCCTCGTCCATGAGCATGCCACCAACCACTCGTTTTTGAATCTCACGAATCCAATAAATTGGAAAGGTTCCAATCTCCATGGCCCCAAAGTCGGGATTCCAGATGATCACGACCTAGCAATTGGACAAACTGTACTTGATTTACCGTATAGTGGAGAAGTCGTGAATTTCGGTCGTGTGCTTCAAAGGTAGGAATTATTCGAGCATCCTTTTTCTCATCAAGAGTTTCCCCCAACTGCTTTCTACGCTCCATCCAGTCAGCACATACTTTCTCGGAGAATTCAGATTCACCCATTGCAGATAAAGCGGTTCTTACTTCATCCCAAAATTCTGAAGAATACATGTCCTCTACATTCGATACTTCTCTTCCAATTGCGTTTTCCAAATATAGGATGCAACGGCCTTCCCAAGCCTCCCAGTATCCAACACTGGCCCATTCAGCCAATTTTAGTAACGCATTGTGGGCGAAATTGGTCGCCAAGACTTCACGTACAGTACCTGTATCTGTAAATTTCTCAGCGATATCTAAAAATTCGGCCTCACAATCAATGTCAAAATCACGATTCAATTTTTTGTCCATCTTGGGTCTAGATTTACGTAAAGAAAGGTTATTCATGTTTGAAATAAGTTCGCTCCAATCCATTTCTAGTAGGTTCAATAATTTCGCGCCATCGACCAGATGAAGGCGCATATCAATTCCCATATTTGGAGCGTGCATGAGGTCACACATCATTCCATCGGGACTTGGTCTGTATCGATACAATGCTGAAAACTCATCGATTATTGGCATCACATAAAGCCAAATGGGGCGGCGTTGAACACAAATTCCCATGAAATGGAGTCTATTGAGGGGTGTGCAATCGGTAATACTCCTCTTCATCCAACTACAATTCACATAAATATTTCATATTTCGATAGCATGCCACTCTATCTTTAGAACTATATTCCAAGGTCTGCATTCTTCATGTCTAATGCCATTGTGTGCCAGCATTCAAAACTGCCAATCGGCCCGATGCAAACCGGAGGGTTGGATATGGCTACCATCAAAGAGCAAATTCAGGCCCTCTATGAAGAAATCCATAAGACTCAGAAGAACAAAGCAACAAATGCCCATATCGGTAAATTGAAGGCTAAAATTGCTCAATTGAAATTGAAAGAAGAGAAGGTTGCGGCCTCGGCTAAAGCAGCAGGTCCGGCCAAGGGATTCGAAATAAGAAAGTCTGGTGATGCATCGGTAGCTCTGGTCGGTTTCCCATCTGTAGGTAAATCCACTTTGATCAACAAAGTTACAGATGCTAAATCTGAAGAAGGACACTTCGCATTCACAACTTTGACTTGTATTCCTGGATTGATGGAACATCGCGGTGCCAAAATACAGATCCTTGATTTGCCAGGTCTAATCAAAGGTGCTGCTGAAGGGAAAGGCCGAGGCAAGGAGATTCTCGGTGTTATTCGCTCATGTGATATGGTTCTCTACATTGTAGACCCATTCCAAGATGCCCACTTCAAGGTATTACACCGGGAATTAGAAAATGCGGGAATAAGGCTCAACCAAGTCAAGCCACCGGTATTTGTTAAGCGGGTTGACAAAGGTGGAATTGATGTACGTACCACTGTTGAACAAACCCATCTCACTCCAGAAGAAATGGGTGAGATTATTCGCTCATTCGGATATACTTCGGCCATTGTAACCCTAAGAAAAGATACTACCCCTGAAATGCTAGTCGACACATTAGCCGGTAGCCGTGTGTATGCTAAATCGGTAGTTGCGGTAAACAAAATCGATATCGCCAGCGAACAAGAAATTAGTTCAGCCGAAAAGGCCCTACCTCAAGACTGGCCAATTATGCGTATTTCTGCTTTCAAAGGTACGGGACTAGAGGAACTGAAGGATTTCATCTATGATAATCTTGGATTCATGAGTATCTATCTCAAACCCCAAGGCCAAGAAGCAGATATGGAAGAACCACTAATTGTCAAGGATGATTCAACGGTTAGGAATGTATGTAACAATCTGCACAGAGATTTCGTTCGTAAATTTAGATTCGCTCGAGTCAAAGGGCCATCTGCTAAATTTGACTGGCAAAGAGTGGGGCTAAGACACCTGCTAAAAGACGGAGATATTCTCTCCATCATTGTAAAGAGATAGACGTCACTTCGCTAGACACTTCTCGCATACACCATTTTTAGAATGGTAGTTACAAAGTGGTTTACGGCAGCGTTTACACTCTCCCGAGGAGGTGCGACCACACATGCCACAGCGTTTCATCGGTTGATGGAGAGAGGTTCCTGACTATGATTCTATCTCATGACTATGCTTGAATTATAATCAGTATAACTAAAACACGCCATGATATGAAGTTGCTATGCGAGATAATGAAATGTTCATATGGTCTGGTTTCTTGATACTTCTTGCTGCAATAGTTGCATTATGGTATATTTCAGGAAAACGGAGAGAATATTTTTCAGACATTTCTCAACGGGAATTAGGGGTAATGGGACAATTTAGCAATATAATTTACA
>Ga0209709_10003021_pt1 | contig 14210 bp, 10 predicted proteins | sample ArcticOcean_MG_C_2_FD_187435 | JGI IMG/M metagenome (GOLD analysis project Ga0209709, IMG submission 187435) | Marine microbial communities from western Arctic Ocean - ArcticOcean_MG_CB4_136 (SPAdes) (version 2) | ecosystem: Environmental > Aquatic > Marine > Oceanic | place: Arctic Ocean... | reverse complement strand
CTTTGCGAGCTCGCGGTACGCAATGGCACCGCGGGACATGGGATCGAATGCCGTGATCGGCTGACCAAACGACGGAGCTTCACTCAACCGCACCGTCCGCGGAATCACCTGGCGGCAAACCTTCTCGCCGAAGTGCGCACGAACTTCATCGGCGACCTGGGCTGAAAGTTTGGTTCGGGCATCAAACATAACCAGCACAATCGTGCTCATCACGAGTGTCGGATTCAGGTTTCGGGTGACAAGGTCAACATTGCGAATCAGTTGGCCCAAACCTTCCAAGGCGTAATACTCAGTCTGAATCGGGACGAGAACTTCGTTGGCCGCAGTGAGACCGTTGATCGTCAAGAGGCCCAGTGATGGGGGACAGTCGATCAGGACGATGTCGTAATCATCAACGACCGATCGGATCGCCTCTTTCAACTTGCGCTCGCGGTTCAATGCAGGAACCAACTCGATCTCTGCTCCTGCAAGATCAAGACTCGACGGTGCAACATAGAGCCCCTTTACGGAGACCGGTTCAATAACGTCCTCCATCGGTACATCATGCAGCAGCACGTCGTAAAGCGAGTGGTCGAGTTGTCGTGGGTTCAGCCCGAGGCCCGTGCTCGCATTTGCCTGAGGATCGAGATCAACAATAAGAACTCGCTGCCCGAGTTCAGCGAAGCAGGCGCCGAGGTTCACGGTGGTGGTCGTCTTGCCAACCCCACCCTTCTGGTTCGCGACCGCGAAGATACGGGCTGTGGATGCCGGAATAGCATCGTCTTGCACGAATGCCACGAGGCACTCTCCCTTCGTTGGAGCAATCTCACACGAGTGTGTCCTCATGGAGCATCTGTCACCCCGAGTCCCGTTATCCTTGCCGCTTATAGAGTGGGGGTCAAGCACCCTTGTGGAAAACTCCGAAGATTCCCCAGGTTGTTTCACATGAAACACTCATCTTCGTGACATTCGCACGTTCTTGGCTACACCACGACCGCCTCTGTGTTTCATGTGAAACATGCCGGCGCACGTGATCGCCTTAAAGCTACGTAGCGAGGATGGGATCGCGCTGTCGTCTCCTCTGGCGACGCGGCCAGCTTTTCTCCACTTCACCGAAACGCTCCACGTGTAGAAACGAGCCCGCCTTTCTCTCCCGAAACTCCAGTTCGCGAACCGGTAGCCCATTGAGCCCAGCGCGCCATACTGCCGTTGTTTCTGCGGTGACCGATACAGCCAACGTTCCGCCGTCCGCAACAAATGGGATGCCAATTTCAGCGAGCTCTGACGGCGGGCCGAACAGGCGAGCGACCACCAGCGAATAGCCGGCGCGGTAGTTCACGTCGTGCGCCAGATCCTCTGCGCGACCGTGCCGAACCTCCACCCGATCTTGCACAGACAATGCACGGGTTGCTGAGAGAGCGAGTTCACATCGGCGTTCACTGCTGTCGACAAGGGTCCAGCGCGACTGGGGGAGTCTCAACGCCAAAAGAAGACCTGGCACACCCGCTCCGGTGCCGAGGTCGATGCCGACCACTGGATCCAAAACGCCACATGCGGCGGGAATAAATCCCGCCGCATGTTCGCGCAGTTCTTCAGTTGTTGCGGATCCAAGAACACCCGCTCGTCGAGCCGGTAGCCACGCTGCTTCGAGCGCTGCCCAATTCGGATCCATCGTGGCTCGTCACTCCCCCGCTGGGACAATAACCACGCGACGCTGTGCGTCATCACCTTCTGAAATGGTGTCGACATCAGCTTCGTCGCTCAAGGCGTCGTGCACGACCTTGCGGTCAGCGGCCGACATTGGCTCAAGTGAACGACGCTTGCCGCTTTCGCGAACCTCTGCGGCCTGGGCCCGGGCAAAGTTTCCTAGCGCTTCAGCCCGGCGAGCGCGCACGCCACCAACATCCACACGGATACGGCCATTGCGGCTGCTCCCGGCCTGACGTTGCAGCACCGTGCGGACCAGCTCATCGATTGCGCCCGCCGTGGTACCACGACGTCCAATCATACGGCCGAGGTCATCGCCGGACACTGTGATGCGAATCTCTTCTTCATCAATGTCTTCACGATTGAACTCCACGTCATTACCGAAACGTTCGGCAAGGCCACGGACGAACTTTTCGGCGAGATCCGCCTGCTCGGGTAGAGGCATCATCGTCTCGTCGTCACTCATGGTCTTCTCCTTCTTCTCACTTCGATTGTTCGACTGTTGCTTCTGCTTCGGCTTCTGGTTGCCGCCACCTCTATTGTTGCCACTTCCGCGACCTGGCGCATGGTCCTTCTGATTTTGCTCGGAGTCGGACCGATCAGATGCCGCGTCGTTGGAGCCCTGACCGGAGTCGTCTTGACCGGAACTTCCCTTGTTGTTGCCGCGGCTCCGTTGATTGCGGTTGCCGCCACTCTTACCGCCCGTGTTGCGGCTCTTGCCACGTCCACGTCGGTCATCCTTAGCTCGCGGCGTCGCCGGAGCAACCCGTGCACGAACCCGTGCTTCTTCTTTCACTCGGCCAAATAGGCCAGTTTGTACGTCCGAAACGACCTCAAACTCAGCGTCATCACCATGGAGACCGAGGCGATCAAGCGCTCGTTCCTTGGCTTCATCGATCGTCGAACCGGTGCTTTCCACCCATTCCATCGTTTGTTTCCTCTCATAGTGGCGCAGAGTAATCGTCGCCGCCATCCGTGGGCCGCAGCACGCATCGGGCGTGGTGGCGCGGGGCGTCGATTACTTCTTGCGCTTCTTGTGTTGCGGTGACCCGGGGTCGGTGGTTCGTCCACCGCTACGGGTCTGGCGACTCGGTGCCTTGCCAGTACGGCCGGCACCAGAGTTCGTTGCGCTCTTCTTCTTGCCTGTGTTCTTGGCGTTTGTGTTCTTCGAGCTGGTCTTTGTGCCAGTTCCCTTGTTCTTTCCACCTTTTGCCGCAGGCTTTGTTTCGCCGCGCTTGGGTGTGGGATCGCCCTTCTTTTGGGTCGTGCGCCCGCCATGGCCTCGGTCGGCACCGCTTCGGCCACTGGCCTTGTCGGATACACGCTGCTTGGCGAGTTGCGCACCAGGACTGTCTTCGCCCTTGTAAAGCGATTGTGTGATGTACCCCTGCTGACCAATGCGATACAGGTTTGAAACAACGAAGTAGATCACGAGAGCCGCTGGCATCGTAAAACTGAAGACCGGCAACATGAACGGCAGAATCTTCATGATCATCTGCTGCTGGGGGTTCACCTGGGCCCCTGTGTTACGGCCTTGAATCTGTCGCTGCTGGTAGAGGCTCGAGATCAGCACGACCACGATCAGCAGAAGATAGGGGAGTGCCGAGATCACACTCTCGCTCAATACCTGCTGGGCAGAACGGGAGAGATCGATCGACCACGACACCATCTCGTTCTCGTTGGTGAGATCCACATACATCTGACTGCCGATCGGCAGATTCTCCGGGTCGAACATCAGTTCGGTTGTTTCCCGGGCTTCGACCTCAGCGCTAGCACCGCTGCCGGTGCGGCCGGCCGTCCAGCCGAACTGTGTGCCGATGTTGGTGGCGCGACGGGTGATCCCCTGCACCACACGAAACAGCACCAAGAATATCGGCAGCTGAATCAACATGGGCAAACAACCGCCTAAGGGGTTGATGCCGTTCTCCTGATAGAAGGCCATCAGCTCTTCGTTCATCTTCGGCCGGTCATCCTTGTACCGGTTTTGGATGGCTTTGAGCTCGGGTTGGAGACGCTGCATCTGAAGCATCGACTTCGTGCTCTTCAGCGTGAGCGGTGTCGCCACCACCATGACGGCAAGCGTCAGGAAGATGATGGAAACCCCGTAGGAGGCCCACACCTTGTCGTAGAAGAACGCGAGTACGGACGCGATCAGGTCAAACATCTAGGGCTCCTGAGGGGTCGGTACGGGGTCATAGCCATAGGTTCCCCATGGGTGACACCGACACAGTCGTTTGGTGGCGAACCAGCCGCCACGTATCGCACCGTGACCATCGATGGCCTCCAGCGCATAAGTCGAACAAGAAGGGACGTGGCGACACGGTGAGGGCCGGCCAGAGAAAAGACGTTGATAGCCGCGCACCCCGGCACGAAGCAGGCGCGCGACAGGACTCATTCTGCGGTCTCTCGCTGGAGCTGTTCGGGCGACAGAAGGGTGGCCATGGCATGGCGCAGTCTCGCATGTGGCCAGTCAGTCAGCGGGGCAGTGATCCGAATCAGATAATCCCCACCCATTGGCACCGACGAGTCGGATCGGTGGAGATCGTCAAGGATCGCTCGAATTCGCCGACGGATCCGGCTTCTGGCTACCGCGTTTCCCACAGTGCGTGGGATAGCGAACGCAATCTGTGCGTTCTTGGTGCCGTCGAGCCGGGAAACAAGCCGGATCGGTCCTTGTCCAGATCGCACGCCTTCTGCCCGAAGACGGGAGAAGTTGTGCTGGCCGGACAGGCGACCAATCACGCGGACAAGCGAGCGCGACCCTTCAGGCGACGCGAGCGCAGAACGGCTCGACCACCACGGGTGCTCATACGCGAACGAAAACCATGCTTCTTCGCCCGCTTACGCACGTTGGGCTGGTATGGCCTCTTCATTGTTAATCCTCCGAAACACCGCGGGCAGGAATTGGCCTCGCGGACAGATGGCTCCGAGATCGGGAACCGATGACGTCAACACGTCACGTTATGGCGATATGCGAGGGTCAACAACCACCGAGACGAACCTCGTTACCCACAACCTGGCTTCTGAACGCTGCGCTATCGACATGCTGAATGAATGACATTGATGTCATTTCATGTTACATATTTGTAGTTTAAGGCGCAAAACCGTCGTTGAACAGCTTATTCGCGAGAATCTCCATCTTCAGCTTGCAGTCATCCCCAGCCTTGCTAGGTTGCGCGCCCACGCCGGTCGGAGTGCACCTATGGTTCACGGCTTTTCTGCTGTTAGCTGCCGCATTCCACCGGTAAACGTACGGAGGGCTGTCCACACCTGTGGACACGGCTGTGGAGACAGACTTGCACGAAGATGAGACAGGCGACGCTGATGGTCTTTGGACTACCTGCGCAGAAAGCATTCGAGCCCAGGTAAGTGACGCCGTTTGGCGCACCACCTTTAGTGGCGCGAAAGCCGTGGCATTCGACGAGGGAGAGCTCGTCATTGTGGTGCCTAATGGGCTCCAGAAAGAACGGATTGAGGGCCGATACCTCGGCCTTGTCCAAGACGCGATCGAAGAGAACAGTGCGGACGTCACCGTTCGAGTGGAGATCGACACCGACTGGGATGAGGTCGCATTCGACGTCCCGGCCGCCGATCTGCGTACCTCCAAGGACCCTGCGCCGGTTCGTGGTGTTGTGGCTGGCCTCGAGGGCACCCGAGACGAGAAGTTCACCTTTGAACACTTCGTCATTGGCCCCTCGAACCGCTTTGCCCACGCAGCTGCGCTTTCCGTGGCCGAAACGCCGGCGGCGAGCTACAACCCGTTGTTCATCCATGGCGACAGTGGACTGGGGAAAACCCACCTCCTCCGCGGTATTGCGCACTATGTCGCTGATCACTACCCGACCTACCGAGTGCGCTACGTCTCGACGGAAACATTCCTCAATGAGTTCGTTGAGGCAATCCGCACAAACACACAGCCCGAGTTCAAGCGACGTTATAGAGACATTGACGTTCTCCTCATTGATGACATCCAGTTCATCGAAGGAAAGGAAGGTCTCCAAGAAGAGTTCTTCCACACTTTCAACGAGCTCCATCAGAACAACAAGCAGATTGTGCTGTCATCGGATCGCACGCCAGATGCTATTCCCACACTCGAAGACCGGCTTCGCAGTCGATTCAAGTGGGGTTTGATCACCGACATCCAGCGTCCGGATCTCGAGACCCGTCTCGCTATCCTCCGCGGGAAGGCGGAGTCGAAGACCATCCACATCCCTGATGCGGTCTTCAACTTCATTGCCGAGAACATCACCGACTCGATCCGCGAGCTCGAGGGTGCTCTCATCAAGGTCACCGCCTACGCCAACCTCACCCAGCAAACACTGGACCGAGATCTAGCTGCACTCGTCCTCTCTGACCTCATCACCAACGCCGAGAAGCCGCCGGTTACCGCCGAACGTATTATCAACCTCACTGGTGAGATGTTTGGCTTCGACATTGAGCAGCTCACTGGCGGCTCTCGTCGCCGGCCACTTGTCGACGCCCGGCAAGTCGCTATGTATGTCACTCGAAACATGACAGACCTCTCGTTCCCTGATATCGGCAAGGCGTTCGGCAACCGTGACCACACCACAGTGATGCATGCGGTCCGCAAGATTGAAGCTCGTATGGGCGAACGTCAGCAGATCTTCGACAAGGTCACCGAGCTCCAGCACCGTCTCAACCATCCGAAATGATCCGTACGGGATCAGCGTCGCGGTGGGTAACACTGGGGACGACCTGGGCACCACACGTGGACAGCTCACGCGTAATCCCCAGAACATCCACCCCGCACACCGAACGCGTGCACACACTGTGACCGAGCGGGGACATCGTGGGGACGCGGCTTCCGCGTCATTCCAAGGCAGACTCGAGTCTGTCCACAATCCACAAGCCCTATGGACTACTACTAGTTAGATGTCCATACGACCAGGAGAAGTAACCGCACCATGGGCCTGAAGTTCCGATGCGAACGAGATATTCTAGCGAAAGCGCTCACTGACTCTGGTCGCGCCGTCACCACTCGAGGTGGAGCCCTGCCTGTACTTGCGGGTGTTCGACTCGAACTCACGGGTGATCAACTGACCGTTACCGGTAGCGATCTCGATCTGACCATCTCGGTCTCGATCGAAGTCTCCGGTTCTGACGACGGTGTCGCGGTGCTTCCATCGAAGCTCGCTTCCGATGTTGTTCGTTCGCTGCGCAGCGGTGGCGTCGACGTTACGGTCGAAGACGATGATGCGCGTATCGTCGCATCGCCGTCCGAGTTCGCCATTCGTATCATTCCGGCCGATGAGTTCCCCGAACTTGCGTCACCAGAGGGAGACGCCGTCACCCTCGACGCCGAAACCTTCAAGGCCGCGATCGAACAGGTGGAGAAAGCCGCGTCGTCCGATGATGCTCGCCCAATCCTCACCGGCGTTTTGATGGCGGCCGAAGAAGGTGGGCTCCGCTTGGTGTCCACCGACTCCTATCGTCTTTCGGTGCGTGACCTCGCCGGCACCTCGGTGCTCAGCGATGGTCAGAAGGTGCTGGTACCGAGCCGTGCCCTCAAGGAACTTGCTCGTGTCGTGGGCGATGAGACAGAAATTACTCTTCGTCTTGGCGAACGCGATGCGGGCTTCCAGGTGGGAAATGTGTCGGTGACGACACGTCTCATCGAGGGAGAATTCCCCAACTACCGCGGCCTGATCCCCACGAACCACCCGAACTCACTCACTGTCGACCGCGCCACATTGCTCGATGCCGTTCGCCGCGTTCGTCTGTTGGCGCAGGAGTCCACACCGATTCGAATGGCGATGTCGGCCGACGGTCTGGAACTCGTTGCGGTCACGCAGGATGTGGGACAAGCACATGAGACCGTCGAGGAAGCGAATTACGTCGGTGAGGATCTCACCGTCGCGTTCAACCCTGAATATCTCATCGACGGTATTGAGGTTGCGCCGGGCAACGAGATCGTGCTGGAAACAGTCGACGAACTAAAGCCGGCCTTGTTGAAGTCGTCACAGGATCCGAATTTCCTTTACCTCTTGATGCCGGTCCGGGTCAGCTGACCCGGCGCCGCTCCCTGTCGGCTTACGCCTACTAGCTTGGCGGATCTGTGCAGATCCGGACGCTCGAACTCCAGAACTTTCGGAGTTACATCCACGTTTCGCTGAGCTTGACCGACGGTCTCACGGCAATTGTTGGTGAAAACGGGCAGGGCAAGACGAACCTGCTCGAAGCAATCAGCTGGATCGCGGGCATGGGGTCTTTCCGTGGTGTGCCAGACGATGCGTTGGTTCGACTCGGTGAAGATGCCGCGATCATCCGTGCCACCGTGGTGTCGCCCGATGGTCGTGAGCAGCTCATCGAGGTCGAGATTCCGCGCGTGGGCCGCAACCGGATCCAGGTCAACCGTCAGCGAGTGTCACGGGCCCGTGATCTCTTGGGTGTCGTGCAGGTCACAGTCTTTTCTCCCGACGATCTCGAACTTGTCAAGAGTGGACCATCGCTACGGCGTCGGTGGATCGATGAAGCACTGGTAAGTCGCTATCCCAAACACGAGATGCTTCGCACCGACCTCGAACGGATTCTGAAGCAGCGCAATGCTCTCCTTCGCTCGGCGCACGGCCGCCTCGATGGTGATGCCGCGTTCACACTCGATGTGTGGGACAACAAACTTGCAGTGGCCGGTAACGCGGTGCGGGCGGCCCGCGAGTCGCTGCTTCAGGAGATGGCGCCTCGGCTTGCCGCATCCTACGATCTCGTTGCGCGGAAGGCCGCAGATGTGGAAACCCTCTACGAACCAAGTTGGAACGGCGATCTCGGCGATGCGCTGGTGGTTTCGCGAGAGACGGATGTGCGCCGAGGTGTTTCCACGGTGGGTCCACATCGCGATGAACTCCTCCTGAAGATCGGGGGAGCGCCAGCCCGCACACATGCATCACAAGGTGAGCAACGGTCTCTCGCCCTCGCGCTGCGACTAGCCGCTGATGCGGTGGTTCGCGAAGCAGGCGTCGCGGAACCAGTGTTGTTGCTCGATGATGTGTTTTCCGAGCTTGATCCGGGTCGGGCGGAGGCGTTGCTTGGTGCGTTGCCGGGCGGACAGCGTTTGTTGACAACCGCGGCCTGGCTTCCGCCCGCCGCTACGCCTGATCGAGTGCTGAAGGTGGTCGAAGGTACCGTGGAGGAGGTCAGTACGAATGCGTGACAACCACAACACCCAGCGTGACCCGCAACGATTAGGAAGAGCCCTTGATCGACTCATGGGCACCCTGCGGGCGCCTTCGGTGGATGTGCTCGACACGGTCTTCACGCGATGGGCGGAGATCGTCGGCGAGGATGTCGCCGCACACTGTCGGCCACTCTCGATTGATGGCAACACGCTTATCATTGCGGCCGAGGATTCCACCTGGGCGAGTGAGCTTCGGTGGCTTGAAAAAGATGTCCTTGCCCGCGTCGCCAAGGTGTCAAAAAGTGACGGTATTACTGCGGTGAATGTGCGGGTCGCCCGGCGCAAATGACAAGTGTGTGACTGCTATACTTGTTCCACCGTGTATGGGCTGTTTCACCAGCGTTTTTCGAGCGCCAACAACCCCCACGAAACCCCCACGATGGCTCGTCGCCACGGGGATTTCGGAGCCTGTGCGTGACCGCGGCCGACGAGCCATCCGAGCAGTTCGACGAGGGTGTCACACCCTCGTCCGAGACTGACGATCGTCCTGAGGAATCTGGGAGCGAAATGACCACTACGAGTGAGTCGTCCTACGGCGCACAAGACATCACCGTTTTAGAAGGCCTCGAGGCTGTCCGTAAACGACCAGGTATGTACATCGGGTCTACGGGCCCCACCGGCCTGCACCATCTGGTGTGGGAGGTCGTTGACAACTCGGTTGATGAGGCAATGGCCGGGCACTGCTCGCGCATTGATATCTCGATCCTCCCCGACGGGGCCTGTGAGGTCATCGACGATGGTCGCGGGATCCCCGTTGACAAACACCCGAAATTTGACGACATGAGCGCGGCCGAGGTTGTGCTCACGGTCTTGCATGCTGGAGGCAAGTTCGGCGGCGAGGGATACAAGGTCTCCGGCGGTCTCCACGGTGTGGGTATCTCGGTTGTGAATGCGCTCTCGGGTCGGGTCGAAGTAGAAATCGATCGCGACGGCACCCGCCACGCCATGTCGTTTGTCGACGGCGGCGAGCTCCGTGACCGGCTCGCACCGATTGGCGACTCACCGGTTGTTGATGGCACGCCGCGCACAGGCACCACGGTGCGCTTCTGGCCCGACGCCACGATCTTCGACGAAACCGACTTTCGTTTCCAGACATTGCTCGAACGTTTCCAGATGATGGCGTTCCTTAACCGCAGCCTTGAAATTCGTGTGCGCGATCAACGAGAGTCGTCAACGGTCGAAACCGAAGACCCCGATGGCTGGATCATGTTTAAGTACGACGGCGGCATCGTCGACTTTGTGAGCCATGTCAACGCATCGAAGGAAGCGCTCTTCCCGTCGGTCGGCTTCTTCGAAGGGGCCGAAACCATCAATAAGAACGACCACGAGGTGGAAATAGCGTTCCAGTGGAACACAGGCTTCAATTCCGACGGCCTCCACAGCTTCGCCAACGGCATTTCCACCATGGAAGGTGGCATGCACGAGCAGGGCTTCCGCACGGCGCTCACCCGCACGGTGAATGCCTACGCCCGCGACAAAACGTTCTTGAAGGAAAAAGACGAGAACCTTCAAGGTGAAGACATCCGTGAAGGCCTCACGGCCATCATCTCGGTGCGCATCGGAGACCCACAGTTCGAAGGTCAAACCAAGTCCAAACTCGGCAACGTTTCGATGCGCTCATTGGTTGAGCGCGTCACCAACGAACGCCTCGCCGAGTGGCTGGAAGAACATCCGGGTGAGGCGAAGGTTGTGCTCACCAAAGCCACCAACGCGGCCCGCGCCCGGGTTGCGGCATCCGACGCCCGCAAGGCGATTCGATCGAAGTCCTTGCTCGACGGTGCCGGCATGCCCGACAAGCTCAAGGATTGTTCCGCCAAGGATCCGGCCGAGCGTGAGATTTTCATTGTGGAGGGCGATTCCGCCGGCGGTTCAGCCGTTCGGGCTCGTAATCCTCGGACTCAAGCGATCCTGCCGATCCGCGGCAAGATCCTCAACGTCGAGCGGGCTCGCATCGACAAGATGCTGAAGAACAACGAGGTCCAAACCCTCATCACCGCGATTGGTGCGGGCTTCGGCGAAGAGTTCGACATCGACCAGGCTCGTTACCACAAGGTGATTCTGCTGGCCGATGCCGATGTCGACGGCCTCCACATCCGCACCCTTCTCCTCACGTTCTTCTTCCGCCAGATGCGTCACCTCGTGGAGGCCGGCTACGTCTACATCGCGCAGCCGCCCCTGTACTCCACAAAGGTTTCCAACAAGGAGACCGTGTACCTGAAGGACGATGCCGCGAAAGACGAGTTCATGGCCGAGCGGCCGAACTACAACAAAGACTTCCAGCGCCTCAAAGGTCTCGGCGAAATGGATTGGGACGAGTTGCGCGACACAACAATGGATGTCGGCTCCCGCACGCTGCTGCAGGTGTCCGTCGAGGAAGCCGTGATTGCCGACGAGGTGATGTCGATCCTCATGGGCGACGACGTCGAACAACGAAAGAACTTCATTGTGACCAATGCGCGTGAAGTACGGAACTTGGACTTCTGATGAGTGACACACCACCACCCCCGTCCGATACCGACGAACTTGATAACGACGGCGAGAACGACCACGTCACCGTCATCAAAATTCAAGAGGAGATGGAAAACTCCTTCCTCGACTACGCGATGTCAGTCATTGTTAGTCGTGCTCTTCCCGACGCTCGCGATGGTCTCAAGCCGGTGCATCGTCGGATTCTGTGGTCGATGTACGACCAGGGCTTCCGCCCCGACCGGTCCCACGTCAAGTGCGCTCGTGTCACCGGCGACGTCATGGCGCGGTTTCACCCCCATGGCGACAACGCCATCTACGACGCGCTCGCCCGTATGGCCCAGCCGTTCTCGCTACGTCATCCACTCATCGACTTCCACGGCAACTACGGCTCGCCCGAAGACCCGCCGGCCGCGGCTCGTTATACCGAGTGCAAACTCCACCCATTGGCCATGCGGATGCTGGCCGACATTGACGAGAACACGGTCAACTTCATCGACAACTACTCGGGCGATTTCACCCAGCCCGAGGTGCTACCGGCTCGATTCCCCAACCTGCTGGTCAACGGCAGCCAGGGCATTGCGGTGGGTATGGCCACCAATATTCCGCCGCACAACCTCATCGAGGTCTGCAACGCGGTTGACCATCTACTGAACAACCCAGAGGCGACAATCGACGACCTCATGGAGTTTGTCCGGGGTCCTGACTTCCCGACGGGCGGCAAGATCCTTGGCCGCGTCGGAATTGAGTCGGCCTACCGCACGGGTCGCGGCTCGGTGAAGATGCGTGCCTCGTTCGAGATGGAAGAGCGCGGTCAACGCCAGGCCATCGTGGTCACCGAGTTGCCCTATCAGGTGTCGGCTGGAGCGATCGCTCGCAAGATCTCCGAGCTGGTCAACGCTCGTGACATCGACGGCATCGCCGACGTCAACGACGAATCGTCCGGCGACGACACGCGGTTCGTCATCACGCTCAAGCGCGATGCGAACCCTGAGGTTGTGCTGAATAATCTGTGGAAGGCCACACCCCTACAGACGAGCTTTGGTGTCAACATGGTTGCCCTCGTCGGTGGAGTGCCTCGCACGCTCAACCTGCGTGATGCTCTGGTTGCGTATGTCGATCATCAGATCGAGGTCATCACCCGCCGATCCGAGTACCGACTCGATCAGGCCCAGAAGCGGCTCCACATCGTCGAAGGTCTCATCAAGGCTCTCGATCTGATCGACGAGATCATCGCCGCGATTCGGGCCAGTGCTGATCGTGGTGTTGCCCGCGAAACACTCATGGCCACCCCGTTCGAGTTCTCCGAAGTGCAGGCCAACCACATTCTCGACATGCAGTTGGGGCGCCTCACGCGCCTCGGCCGCAGCGATCTCGAAACCGAAGCTGGTGAGCTCCACGTAACGATCGAGGGGCTCGAGGCCATTCTCGGTGACGACGTGAAGCTTCGGGCCGTGATTATCGAAGAACTCGGCGAGATTCGGGAAAAGTTCGGCGAAGAGCGTCGCTCTGAGCTCGAAATCGATCCAGGCGAATTCGATATCGAAGATCTCATCGATGACGACCCACTCGTGTTCACGATGTCCGCATCGGGCTACGTCAAGACCGTTCCCGCTGAGGAATTCAAGAGCCAGGGCCGTGGGGGCCGCGGTATTGCCGGCACCAAACTGAAGGACGAGGATGAACTCACCCACCTCATCCAGACCACGGCGCACTCATACCTGATGTTCTTTTCGACGCGCGGCCGCGTCTATCGACTGAAGGCTCACCAGATTCCGGTGGCCTCTCGTCAGGCCCGCGGCACCGCGATTGTCAACCTGCTTCCGTTGGAGGAAGGCGAAGCGATCCAGGCGATCATCGACACCCGCGACTACGAGACCAATCGCTATCTCTTCTTCGCGACGGCCAACGGCCGGGTGAAGAAGACGAAGTTCAATGCCTACGACACTTCTCGACGCGCTGGTTTGATCGCGATCAAGATCAACGACGACGACGAACTAGTCGAGGTCATTCCCACCAACGGCAACTTCGATATTTTGTTGTCGTCGAAGTTCGGCCAGACCATTCGCTTCCGTGAAGACCAGGTTCGCGAAATGGGTCGTAACGCCGCCGGCGTTAAAGGTTTGAAGTTTAAGAAACCTGACGATCAACTCGTGGCCTGCGACATTGCTCGCGAAGGTTCGACGCTGCTCCACATCACCACCAAGGGTTACGGCAAACGCACCCCGGTCGATGACTACCCGGCCAAGGGTCGTGGCGGTATGGGTGTCGTCGGAATCAGGATCAGCCCCGAGAAGGGTTCGGTTGTTGGCACCTTGATGGTCGATGACACCGATGAGATTCTCGCGATGACATCAGCGGGTGTCTTGATCCGCACCGCAGTGGATTCAATTTCACGGCAGGGCCGAACGGCCAGTGGCGTGAAGGTGATGAGCCCCGACGACGACGATGAGGTCGCATCGATCGCTCTTGTCACGGTCCAGGAGACCGAGGATGAGGTCAACGAAGGCACCGAAACCGAAGCTGTGGTCGATTCGTCAGCTGATACTGCGCCTGCAGCAGAGGCCGACATCACTTTCGAGCCGGAAGAACCGGCGGCCGACGAAGCCGCCGAAGAGGTCGACGAGTAGATCACCGGCGGGCGCCTTGCCTGCCAGCAAATATCACTTCCTCCTTCAACCTGAGTGATTCATGTGACTGAAGGAAGCGCGCATTCGCGTCGAGCGATCAAGTGATCGTGGCCAAGCCCTGCCGTTGGTTGTGCTCTTGCTGGGGGTGGGGCTGATGGCTGTCCTGTTGGTGGTCCACGTTGGAAACCAGGTGAGCCAACAAGCGCAGGCCCAAACTGCCGCTGATGCCGCCGCCT
>Ga0209709_10003018_pt1 | contig 14213 bp, 29 predicted proteins | sample ArcticOcean_MG_C_2_FD_187435 | JGI IMG/M metagenome (GOLD analysis project Ga0209709, IMG submission 187435) | Marine microbial communities from western Arctic Ocean - ArcticOcean_MG_CB4_136 (SPAdes) (version 2) | ecosystem: Environmental > Aquatic > Marine > Oceanic | place: Arctic Ocean... | reverse complement strand
CCCCCATAGAGGGTCGCACCGGCGGCTTCGCCACCGTTACGACCCTTTGGCGGGGCTACGCCCACCTTCCAATCCTAGTACCCTAGAGCGTTCTTATTTGGCCTCCTTTTGGTTTTGTGTCCTCTTACCGCCCAAAGCCTTCAAGTGGAAGATAGACCCCTTTAGAGGCTTATTTTGGTACGGGGTTGAATTTGAAGGTTTTGTCCTCTATCAAATCTACATACGCCCACCTATAATCAACCAATTCCGGCATCAAAGGCTCAAAGTCTTGGCCGAATATCTTTTTAGAATAGTCTAAATCCATTGATGAAATTGACATAAGAACCATACCGGACAAATTACCATTCATTAATCTAGGTAGGTTTGAAATTCTATGACAAATAAATAATCCTCTTATTCCTTTTGACCTGCCAGCTATTGTTAATTTTTTAACCGATGGTGAAACCACCCCTCTTGAATCAAAACCTTTTATCACATTGGCATCATCAATAATTAAAACAATACCACCTTCAACCTTATCCACTACGGAAAAAGAAGTTTCAATGATTTCATCTATATCCACTTCGTAAAATTCCGGTTCAATTGGGTAGTATGTAACTATTGGATTCTTAGCCCATTGTTTCAACAAATCATCTACATTAGTCACAATTGGTACTTTTTCATCAAATAATTGCTCTTGTTTGATTGAAATATATACAAATCTAGTTTCCTTAAACGCTTCATCCTTCCGAGCCTCATTAACTAGATGTGTAAGCAGTGTGGTTTTTCCGCTTCCACTTCTAGCCGCCATAGCTGTAGATAGTGAGTGCGAACCGTTACGGTTAGGGAGTAGCATTTTTCTTATCAAATCTTTGTGGTTACTCATTTAAGATTCCCTCCACTTCTTCCACTGTTAAACCAGCTTGTTTATTCTTCTTTCTAAAGAATCTACCAATGAGAGGTATTCTTGATAATAGACCCGAACCCTTACCACCTCTAAAGAGACTCTTCTTAGACTGTTTTTGAATGCGATAGGCAGGTGCGCCGAAGTACCAACCTACCATCACCGTAGCAACCGCAGTTCTTGAAATTGAATCGGCTAGGAAGAAACCCCTTTCTTCCATAGCACCTACCACCGCATCGGCGGTAATTTCTTTTGACTTATCATCATGTTGAACTTTGAAGTCGGGGTCTAAAAGTTGACCTCTACCCCAAACCGATAAAGCCGAATCACCAAAAGTTAATCCTAGAATTGTAATTGATTTAGAAGTGCTTCTAGCGGTTTCTAGTTCCGCCTTTGTCCTCTTTGACCTTTTACCTGCGGTTGATTTCTTATGCAAACTTTTCAAAGGTGTTGGCATAAAATCGGTAGAAGAATCTTGAACTTCATCACCGCCCCAATCCATCCATGAAGTAGAATCATCATCATCCACCGTAGTAGAATTGTCTTCATCATCTTCCAATTGGGGGATAACTTCCTCATCCTCTTTTGGTAGAGAATGCTTTACTGCGTTGTGTTTATAATATCCACTACGACTACCTTTGAAGTCTCCGCATTCACAAATATAATTCCCCTCTTCATCTTTTTCATAACTCATTCTTCTTCTTCCCCCTTCTTGTTACACTTACCGCATACACAATCCCTAAAGAATACTCTACATATTGATTCTCTCAAACTCCCGCCCCCTTATTCATCATACCCATTCCAACACTTTGAAACAATGCTTGAGCGAGTGGATTTTGAGCCATCCTTTGAATCATATGGTTGTAGGCTTCATGTGAATCCATATCATCCCTTACAGCTTCATTAAAGTAGTGTATAGAGAATCCTAGTAGTCTAATCAATGTAGAGTTGGGGGAGTCATCAAAGTATGGAGACAATGCCTTCATAAATTGATTCATATCCGATTCACAGTCTACCATTAATTGTTCAAATGCGGCTAGCACCTCTTCGTCATCATTCCACTTCATAATAATCCACTTTCCACCTTAGTATTTAATCCTCTTTATTGTGTACCTTTCCAATGTTTTAGAACTTTAACCCTCCATTCTAAAGCGTATTGAAGACAATTAGCACAATTTTGAGTAGTTGGCGATTTAACACATATAGAACAGTGTTCTCTATTATATCTAGCACCAAAAGACCACGCCAAAGAATCGGCGGATTCTAGGTATTTTGAATACTTTTTAAAACCCGAAGTTTTAACCCCGAATCCATGAATTTTAATGCCTTTACAATGTAACGCTTTTATTAAATCCTCTATTTCTTTAGTACCCTGCCTTCTACAAATAGAACCGACTCCTACCACTAATTCATTTCTTAAATCAATACCCGCAGCTTCAAATAAATCAAAATGTTTGAAATAATCTTCAATGGTTTGGCCTTGTAGTACGGGAATAATATGAACTTTACAGTTTAAACTTCTCAAGAGTAAAAGATTTTCTACAGTATTCTTTTGATGTGTGAGTATGGTTTTACCCGTCTTTTGTAAAATATGACTTTCCGTCATCCAATCTTGTTGAGCCGCCCAAATTATATTAACGCCTAAATTTTCTTTCAAGTTATTCAAACCTAACACATACTCTTGAGGTGTTATACTCCATTTACCATTCAATGATAATTCGGAAAAACCGCCCGAATCTATACAAACAGGAGTTTTTGAGTCAAAACTTTTCTTTCTATTTTTCAATTGTCTATATGATATAAACATTGGAACTTCGGTTTTAGTAATATGATTAACTACATGAGTACCCAAATAGAAAGTCATAATTATTCCACCTCTTCAAGTTCTTCAATTAATTCCTCATAGCCCATTTCTTCCTTAGTTTTATTTTCATACTTCATATTAATCCATCCATTCATTATCTTGTTTCGCATCATTGTTTCGGTTTGGGTCTTCATATTCATTCCACCTCTTCAAGTTCTTCCATTAATACTCTACCAACAATAACCCTTCTCGCTAACATAGAAGCAGTTTCATTAACAGGTAATCCATACAATAAACCTTCTTCATTTACAATCATAATGCCGCATTGTGTTTTTACAATTTCTATGTACCCGCCTACAACCTTTTGCTTCTCTTCTAAAGTTAATTCACCCTCTTTACTATTTGTACCGTCTATTTCTATAATCATCCACTTCATATTTATTCCACCCTTACCAATACCCATTCATCTTTTCCGCTAGGACAATCACAATAATACCCTTGTCCATAAACTTCTATTTGTGCTTTACAAATTTTACACTTCATATTATTCCACCTTTTGATTCTTCTCTAATTGAAGCTGTGCTAATACTTCATCATTTATTTCCCTAGAAATTTTACTAATTTGTCTTAACAAAAACAAATCTTCCCCTATTTTTGAGCGAGGTTTATTATTTACCCTTCCCGATAAAGGTAAGCCTCTTTCGTAAGTCTCACCAAGTATTTCTAAAAATTCAAAAATCTTGTTTCGCATCATTGTTTCGGTTTGTGTCTTCATATTTGTTCGCCTCAAACTGTCCTAGAGGTTTCCCCCTATAAAGACTCCGGTAGTATATATAAGAATGTAAAAGTATGCGTTTAAAGTGTTGTAAAGGCACTTATTCAAACAAGGTATAGTCTATCCCCTCGCTAAACTTCTAGGAAAAGCAACACTGAAAGCCTGTTTATTGTACCCCGTCTTCTTCAACAGATTTTTTGAACATAATACAACCGAATTTAGGACAGCATAATCCGATAGTGCCATACCGAATTAATCGGGTTTTACAATCGTTACATTTATTCTTCTTCATCTTCAACCAACCTATATTCAACTATTTTTTCACTTCCTATTTCAGTTATCCTTCTTTCTACAACTTTACAAGTTCGTAATAATTGGCCTAGAGCGTTTGGATTTGTTGCATTGTATGAGGATTTCCCCCTAGCCGAATAATCAAGGTGTACTATAATATCTCTATTTGAGGTCCATCTATTTTGCCTCAACACCCCCAAATAAAATATAATCGCTTCGGTTATTCTAGCCCTTCTTCTTTTCAATCTTGTATTCATATGTTTTTACCTCCACTTAGTATGTAATCAACTTGGTGGAATGAATCCCAATTTTCCAATTGGTAACAATTATTTAATAAATCGCCGAATGTTTTAGGTCTGTTTGTTGGGTGATATTTTCTTTTTGAAGAATCGGCACACGCTTTCAAAGTAAATTCCTGTTCATCAAATATATTCATCAAATCAAAAATAGCTTTCTTTTCATAATCGCCATTTTCTAATCTTTCTTTAATTATCCGCCTCGCTTGACCTAATGAATATGGTCGGTTAATTGTGGTGGTTACTTCCGCCTCATCTTTATTATTTACCAAAAAGTCAAACCAACTTTCACCATTAGATTTATTTCTAAAATATGATGCCGAACCTCTTTCCTTTGAAACGGTTTTATGAGTTAATTCTTCCTCAATTGTTAATCGGTTATCTACAACTTTAAAACTCGCTTTTTTGGTTGTTGGGGTTCTATCTACGAATCCATAAACGCCCGACATTAAAACAACCGCATCCATATCTTTTGCCTCTAGTTCCCACTCGCCTAGATTTGACCTAGCATCTAAATATCTTTTTGGAATTGTATGACAATCTTTAGACCTAATCAATATACCATCAGTTGCCACCATTACCGCCTTGAAATCATTGTAGCGAATAAAACGCATCAATGAGGCTCTACAAATACCCGTAGTAATAGCTGCATAATGTGGATGATATAGTTGACCGGATTTACCTTCAATATCTTGAATTGTTTTGCCATACGGTGAAACCGCTAATGATTTAGAAATTGAATAAGCGGGGTCGGAAGGGTCTTTAGATTCTTTCACATCAAACCAATAATCAATGAAATCCCTAAATGGGTATTTGGTACTTTCTTCATCATCAACCCATGCGGAAAAACAGTTGGCATTGATATAATGATGAGGCCATTTCAAAGCCTCCTTGTATTCATCATAAGTTATCCAACCCGAAAATTCTCTAGGAGTTGTCAAAGGAGAACCATATTGACCGACATAACATAACGGATTCCATTTCATACCTTCAACAAATTCGGCATCAACATGAAGAAAAATTGGTGAATGGTTTATTCTTGGTTCGGCAATTGATAATAGTTCGTTTCTTACCATTTTAGGATTTCCATCGGCTTCATCCGATTGCATGACAAATTTACCCCTTAACTCCGCCTCAAAAAGTGGTTGGCCTAGTTTGACCTTTTGAATCCCATCCTTCCTTAATACGGGCTTCCAACGGGTCATAGAAGGTAAATGATATTGTGAATAGAGGTAGGCACTTTTCAAATCCCAATAAACGCATTCACCATCAATCCTTCCAACTTCCGCCGCTTCAAAATGTCCGCCATGATAAGCAGTTTTAGCAATTCTTAATTCCAATTCATACTTCACCGAATCGGGAATAATTTCTTTGTAACCTTTGAACATCAAATCAGTTTGAGCGATTGAAGCTATTGAATACGGATTTCTAAATTGAACATCTTCACCAACAAATTCTTCAAGTTTCTTTCTAATCAAACGACCCGCCAACACAGCATCTTTCAAAGCATAAAATTCTATGTCCTCTTTGTAATAATCATGATAAATTACCTTTTCAAATTTTATTCCTTGAGGGTGTTTGACTTTCACCATCACTTCATCACCCAACTTTGAAACATCCATTTTTGACCCGTCAAAACACAGCTCCGTTTTATTATCACCTAGAAACTTCTTTGAGTTTTTATTTAGTGAACCGCCGTAAAATTGCATAGCATCCCAAAATTCAATAATTCCACCATTAAATTCTTTTGATGAATTAGTTGGGATAAATCCATGTTCTTTATGAAAAGAAAATCTCAAACATTTCTTAGGAAGATAAAAAATCTCAACGGTTTTTGAATGGTCTATACTTACATCATCACTATCTACAATTGTGAAAGTTTGATAATTAATTGAAACGGTTTTATTCAAATAAACTAAATCTATAATTTCATTTGGCAAATGTTTCAAAATTGCTTGAGCATCAAACTTCAAATTCCAAAAGAAATAATCGGGATGGGTGAATCCATTCTTCCCACCTTTGAACCAACTTCTACCACCTTCAAGAACCGCATTTAATACATCTTCAAAAGAATTGGTATAATGTGCAACGGGGTATAATTCCCATAGTTTCGTTTTTCTATCTTGTTTTGCTTTTTCAAATGTGATAAGGTAGCATTTACCGTCTAGGGTTTCCGTATCTATTCCTCTAGCGTGTTGAACTTGAATACTTGAATTTATAATAGACTTTGGTATATATCTAGGGCGTTTTTGTTCTCTAATTTCCGGTAATTCTTCAAGGGCTACTGTCATTATAATCACCTCAAGGAGTCTCGCCATCATTCAATTCTTTCCATTTTTTGTAAGTTGTAGCGGAGTCTTTTGCATTGTCTAAGCTATCATCAAAACTATTCAACGCTTCTATTTGCTTCAATAACGCATTTCCTTCTTTTGTTTGTCCTTGTTTCATAAATCTTTTTCTATCCGCTTTCAAGCGTTCTCTTTTTGCATCTATGTTGGCTTTAATTTTGTCATACGCCTTTGTACTTCTTTTTTCTTCTTTGTAATCCTTCCATGCTCTTTTATAAGTTCCACTTTCAACCTTCGCTTTTCTTTGAAGACTTCTTTGTTGTGCCGAACTCATACGAATAGGTTTAGGGGCATTTCTGTAACTCCATCCACCAACTGCTCCTTCATCCCGTACCCTATCCCTCTTGAGCATTTGCTTGACTTGGTATTCTGTAAATTGTTTGGAATTGGATTGACGACCTTTATTCAAACTTTCAGTTGTTGCCCTATACGAACCTTCTAATTCGTATAAATCCCGTAGGTTTTGAATAGTGTCTTTACTAGGTGTATATGCCATATGTGTCGCCTCCGTTGAATGTGATAAAAGGGTTTCCTAGAGGTCGCAACCCCTAGAAAACCAACTAATAATTTACGCATAAATTATTTTCCTTGAATTAGAATCTATTTTACAATTGATTCAAGCAACCATATCAAGCGGGATATAAACATGGCCCGTCTTCAATGTTACAGCTTCACCGAATACGAAAGCATATTCTCTTTCACCATCAAAGACGGTTTCAAAAGTTTCCTTTCTACGGTTGTTAAGATATAGGCGAACTTCTTCTCCTTCCTTCATCTTAATTTCAGTACCTAGCCCGACTTTACCAACTATTAAAATTTGCTCTCCATAGTTGCCGGTTACAATACTCGTTGCTGTAACATCAATAGTGAATGCCTTACTCGCTAGGTTACTAACCTTTAGAATAGTGCCTTCACCTTTCAATGATGCTACCTTTGTTCTCAATTCATCCATACTTTTTTCATCCATATTTTTTATCCTCATTTGTGCCTTTTACCGGCTAAAATGTCCTAATAGTTGGAGGTTATTAAACTTTGTGGCTATTTATATAGTCGTTAAAATTAAGCCTCTAAAGAGGGTTTAAAGACAGTCTAGGCGGTTAAGGTATAGTCTATACCCACCTTAAAGTTCTAAGAAAAGCAACACTGAAAGCCTGTTTATTGTACCCCTCTAAAACAGTCAAATAAGGCTATATAGCGGCGGGGATGAGGTGGGGTTATGTTTGTAGCAAATATCGGGGCTGGCATGGCCGCTTCATTTACAATACTAGCAATTCTAGCGATTGCTAACGCCGGTACAAGTTGGATTGCCAACGGTACTACATTGACAGAAATGATTGAGCGAAAGACCGGCTTGAATACTTCGGGGGTCTAAATATGATTCCTTTACCTCGTATGTCTTTTGATGGAATAATTGATTATCTCGCTTTGGCCGGTGGTATAGCTATTGGGTTTGCTATATTTACCGCACCAATGAATCAACTTGAAAATGCTTTCCGTAAAAACGGTGGTGCTTAAATTGTCCGGTGGAGTAGAATTTTATAAAATTAATGAGCAAAATCTTATAATGACCGATGCAGCTCAAACTATTACTTTTGGTGATAATATCCCTAGCGGAAGAACCGTTGAAAGTGTTATTTTACATTTCAATCAAACCACACCTACTAATTTTTGCTTAGGTGGATTTGATAATTTGATTTCAAACTACCGTTGTATTCTTAACGGTACTGTATTTACTGATTTTAGAACTTCCGTCAATACCCCTACAAATGTGGGTGTTGGAAGGTTCGGGTACTTTTTACAATCTCTAGGTAACAATGCGGTAAGTGTTGAAGTACCTTCGGAAACTGCTAAAGATTATTGGGCGGAAATTCCAATGGGTGCTAATGTTGAAGTGGGCGTTGGTCGTATGGAGTTCGTTATAGGATTAGCGGCGGCTACGGCTTCGGCAACTGCCGGAACTTTAGAAGTTTGGCTAAGACTTAATGATGATACTCAAACAACTACAACCGTAGTTCCGGCCACTTCTTTTACAAGTGCAATTGGTATTTCTCAAGTAGTTGTTAGAGTTCCACAAAATGTTCAAGGTTCGGTTGCGGGTATTCTTATGCAAAATCAATCCGAAGCGGCGGATAATATCGGTACTCAAGGAATAAGAGTTCATCTTTTAGGTGCTTTTGGTCTTGAACCTTCATTGTTACGCTATCTTAACTCCGACTTATCAAACGGTCTAATGTATGCCGATGCGGTGAAAAACAGTCAATCACAAACCTATGAAACTGCTGTAGCGGGGGCAATTTTTATCCCTACCTACAACGCTGTAGGCGGAGATTTGGTTCTTGAAGTGGATTTTACAGCTAATGCACAATCATACACTTTTCAACCTATTATGACTTCAAGTCTTAATGGGAAACAAGGTGCTACAACCCGTTCAACTCAATCATCCCCTAGCAATACCTCTAAGAGTATTCTAGCGAGAACTCTTGAATAATTTCCTCATATCCCCTCCCTACAATGATGGCATTTATGCCGGAGTAGAGAAGCGGTAGAGGTTGATAATAGGAAGTGAATGATATGCCAAGAAAGCAACAAATTAAGGTTTCTTATGGTTCGGAGTCAAAAGGGATTTGGTCTTGGCTATCATATGGTAAGTTTGCTCATAGACTCAGTTTTATACCTTTAGACGGTTCATGGGGTTATTGGATAAAAAAGCCCGTTAAAGGGCGAAGACCTTCGGAAAAAAGAACGAGGGGGAAGAAGTAATGCCACGAAAACCAAAAGTGACAACGGAATCTAACCCTAATAAATTCGCACCTCTCCGATTCATTCAAAATTCGGGAAGGAAAGGTGAAAAATCAACCGTTGTCCTTACTACCGGCGGGAGATTTATGGATTTGTGGAGTGGTAAATCAATAGGTTTTGGTAAATTGTTGCGGGGGAAGAAGTAATGTCTTCAATCCAAACTGTTTTCGTTTCCGATACCGCCGGTGCGGCCATTATATCGGGAGTAGCAATTCCAACCGACTCAAATCAATTAATAATTAGTAATATGTCAAATTCGGTTTATCTCGCTTTGAGCGAGTTGGATTTAGAAAATGAGTATGCTAGAATAGAAATTCCTATAACTCAAAATTTATTTCGTATGGATATTCCTAAAGGTGTTGGAATGGTATTTGTTACAGCACCTTTAGGCGCACCGCCTTCCACATTTATTTCTTTTTGGTTGGCGTGATTATAATGATTCATGATTCACTTCAAGATGACCGACTTAACGATTTAGAGAACCGGTTAAGGTTGGTTGAAGCGGCAATTGTAGAACTAAGCGTTATGTCAAAATTCGTCAAATATGGGGTTCTAGTCGTAGCTGCTTCTTTTGGTCTTGACTTATCGGCGGTGATGTGATGGCACACATAACAACTTCAATTTTTAGGAAAAACCCCGTATCATCTTCACCTTTAAGGAATGGTGGTAAGTCTTTTACTATTACTTCCGAAACTACAAATATAGACGGTAATACTCATAGATGGTATATGCTTTGGGTAGTACCGGAAAAGGAAGGAATTTTGGATTATTCTAATGCAATAATTGAAATTAATATGAGTACCCAAACATATTATGAATATGATACGGAAGGAGTCACTCAACTTCAAAAAATGCCTCAAGGTTTGAAAGATAGAATAGTCTCCGATTTTAACACATTAACGGAAGTTACAGAAAAACCCGTAAATGAAGATGATAGAGAAGCCGATGGTACTTCAATAGTTCAAAGCGAAGATGCTTACGGTTCAACTATTACAATGATTAGAGAAGTCGTTTTAGGCGATGTTAGGTATAGAGTTCATACAACATTAGACGGTCATAATTCATACTCTACCACTCAAGAAGAAGCGGAAATAGCTTTTGATTATCAAGTAAGTAGAGCCTCAAGAAGTAGCGATATAGGTACAATTGTAGAATATAGAGGAGTTTCAATTGACTTTGATAATTTACAAACGGGAGACGGTTCACAAACAAGTTCAAAATCTGTGGCCTTAATCGGTGGTGATTGGGGAAGGATTGAATTTATTGAGGGTCAAGAAGTAGTTTATAATGATGGTATGGGAAGTAGAACTTTTGGAACTATTACATTTAATGAATCAACCGATTTAGTAATACTAAAAGAATATATTGATGCTCGGTTAGATGTAAGAGTTGAAGAAGATGCGGAAGTTGTTGGCTTACTTGATGTATTTTCTTGGGGGTGGTATAATGCACAGTATGAAGGCGGTGATGCTAGATTTAACCCGTTCTCAAAGATTATTATGAATGAAGTTTTTACTTTGGATAATACTGATGGCAGAATTTTAGCATTGAAAGATAGTGATGCGCTCGCCGATTCGGGCAATTTATTATTGAGGGTTAAAGATGGGTATAGAGTTCGTTTGAAAGTTATGACACAATACTCCAATTATTTTCAAAATAATATACCAAATATAGATTCTTTAGTTTCTAGTTCAAAATTTAGCGGTGAGACAAATTATTTTGAAGGAGACAATTTAAGATATGATGAAACCGATACCATTACTTTTGATATGTTAGGCGGTGATACTTTACAAATTGATATAGATGACGAATATAACGAAACTGAAAGGTTCTCAATTACTTCAAACGGTCAACAAATTGTTAGAGGTTCACCGCCAAAAATTGATGATGAAACTTTTGTTGCGATTATTGAAGTTGAGAAGTTTAGTCAAGAATCCGGTGGTGGTATAGCGGGCGATTCTAACGGGTCTTCTTCCGGTGGTGGGGGTCAAGGGTCTTCCGATACAAACGGAGACGATACAGACACTTCTAAGGGGGTAGGAAACGGTATTGCTATTGTAGTGGTGTCTATTCTAATTATAGGAATACTTTGGATGATACTAAGAGACGGTGAATAATATGGCTAAGAAAAAGAGAACTTATAAGCAAAATGTAAGAATGTCAAGTGAAATGAGAAGGCGTTTATTAAGACTTGATAATATATTTGGTACAAAGAAAAAGAAGTGATAATATGACAATGACCGAGCAAATAGAAGATGTGGCAGTTGGTGGTATTACATTAATTCCAACCGTTGCTATTGGTATCGGTCTAGGCATTTTCTTTTCAATTATTCCCGTAGTTTTAATGTCCGTTGGTTTGAAACTTACAGACACATTATTTTCAAAGGTGGTGAACTGATGGCTAGAAAACCAAAGAAAAAAGTATGGTGCAACCATGACCCTTATACATTTGGGCGATATGCCTTTAAAAAATATGGTTTAGTTATTGGCTGTAAAAAATGTATTCCTAAGAACGGGGGTAAGTTGTAATGATTCCTCTTTTATTATTACTAGGCGGAGGGGCAGCTGGTCTTTCAATGCTCGGCGGTGATAAGACCGTTGATATTGCCGGTGATATTGTTGAAGAGTCTTTTTCTGTAATGGGTACGGGATTAGTGAAAGCCGGTCAAGGTTTTATAAAATCAATTAGGGAAGAATCTAAAGGGCATGGGATTGAAATAACCGCCACACTTACGGTTGTAGCAATATCATATTTTTACTTCAAGAGGTATATTCAATGAGAATGTTAGACCCGATATTTGAATGGGCGGAAAAATGGCCGTTTTTTGCTGTAATTGTTTTTATCTTTTTGTTAGGGAAATTCTTTTCTTTGGATTTTTGGAGTAGAGTTAAAAATCCGTTGAATAAAGTCTATGTCAATTAATAGGCTTTCAGTGTTGCTTTTCCTAGAAGTTTAACAAGAGGATAGACTATACCTTGTTTGAATAAGTGCCTTTACAACACTTTAAACGCATACTTTTACATTCTTATATATACTACCGGAGTCTTTATAGGGGGAAACCTCTAGGACAGTTTGAGGCGAACAAATATGAAGACACAAACGGAGAAAAATGATGGATGGTGCTATTGCCAACAATTTGGTTGGTATGTTGAGCAACAAAGAGAATGCCCTAAATGTGGAGTTGTTGAAGAATGAAGTTCACTGAAACTTCAAGATGTTCAATATGTGGATATGTATGTTTATTAATGTATCAAACAAAGAATGATAGTAAAGTTGTTTGTAATGTATGTAAGTATAACAAGGAGGAATAAATATGATAACAGAAATAGAAAATATGATAATAGGAATTGGGGAGGAAGTGCGTGACCTTCAAAAAGTCGTTGCACATTTAGACGGATGGAAGAAAGCATGGTTGGTACTACCAAACAAGTTTGAAGACCAGCTACAAGGTTCAAAAATGCGTTTGAAAGATTTGGGGATTATACGAGCATACCTAATCAGTGAGCAAACTAAAGTGATTGATGAGTTTGAAGGTTCAATGGAATTGGAGATGGTTTGAGCATGAAAATGGGTGACAGAATACTAACTCAACATGGTTGGGCATATATTATCTACATAGCTATTGATGAAAATACCGGACAAATGGAAGTACTTTTGGAGTTGGAATCATGATTCAATGTTGTTTTTGTGAAAAATACATTTATGAAAGGTTGAGCAACAACCCCGAACCATTAGCAAACGCACCTAAGCGCTGTTGTAATGAATGTAATGTCATAGTAATTATGCACCGTATGGAGTTGATGTTTAATGCTCAATGAAGATATGAAAGGATTAATTCATATTGAAGATATGTTAGAAGAAATTATGAATCAAATATCAAACGGTAAATCATTTGGTGATGCTTATTCATGGCATACGGCGAGAGCTGCATTAATGGAAATTCGTATTCTAATTGACAAACTTTACAATGATTCAAATAGTACGGTAGAGGTGGTTTAATTATGGCTAGAAAGCATTGGACTCAAAAGAATCAATCCCGTAGAACATGGGGTACAGCTATTAGGGAAGATGATGAAGGTTCTACATGGGATAGAAGAACCGATTCTAAAGGTTATACCTTCCTAGCATGGACCGATAAAAATACCAAAATAAGAAGAGGTATTTTCTTAGAAGGAAAGGGTTCAATGGATGATGTAACTCACAAAGGTATGATTCAAGATTTGAAGGATTTGGGATATGGGAGAGTATCTTTGAATTATACTGTTAGGGATAGCGATGTGAAGCGTGATTATAAATTCAAGAAGTTTGGTAAGGCCGGTACAATGTACGGGCGAAGTGTGTATAGGGTTTGATTATTATGGGTCGGACAAATGCAAATACTAGAGGTTATACAATGGGTCATAATTACAAAAATCCTAAGTCTATGACTAACAGAAAAAGGTTATTGAGTAATTACAATAAGGCTATTAATAACACATATTACAAAACTAAAAATGCAAATCTAAAATTTCTAATGGGTTGGCGAGAATCAAAAAAGGATTTGTGATATTATGGTTAAGAAATTATCAAGAAGTGATAAGTTATCTATTAAGTTAGGTAAGAAAAAGAAACTTGAAAGAGTTTCGGGTATCGGTTCAAAGGGTCGGAAAAGTTCTTTTGAAAAGGGTGTGTATGTTGGAAGTCAAATTTCATCATGGGGTGGTCTTTCTAAAATACCAAAATATATTTCAAATTATTTTCCCAAACCACCTAAGAGTAAAGTGGCTAAAGAAGATTATCATTTAGGAATAATTTGGGGAAGTAAAAATCGGTGATATTATGCCTAGAATCCCGCTTGATGGTATGGAGTCTTTAAAGGGGTCTATCTTCCACTTGAAGGCTTTGGGCGGTAAGAGGACACAAAAGCAAAAGGAGGCCAAATAAGAACGCTCTAGGGTACTAGGATTGGAAGCTGGGCGTAGCCCCGCCAAAGGGTCGTAACGGTGGCGTAGCCGCCGGTGCGACCCTCTATGGGGG
>Ga0209709_10003017_pt1 | contig 14215 bp, 15 predicted proteins | sample ArcticOcean_MG_C_2_FD_187435 | JGI IMG/M metagenome (GOLD analysis project Ga0209709, IMG submission 187435) | Marine microbial communities from western Arctic Ocean - ArcticOcean_MG_CB4_136 (SPAdes) (version 2) | ecosystem: Environmental > Aquatic > Marine > Oceanic | place: Arctic Ocean... | reverse complement strand
AGCTGATAGCTATAACTAGTGTTAATGATGTTGATTGACTAATAAAGTATGTTTTATCCATTGTTCTCCCTTTCTGAATTACCGGACAGGTTATTAGGGTTTAATCTCAGTCAGTTACGACACCCCTAGATTTAAAATATAATAAATTTAGAAAAATATCAATAGTTTAAAATAAGAAACTTCCCCATTTTCAGGGGAAGTTAATATTAACCATCTAATTGAGAGAGAAGATAATGTTAATTAGTAAATTTTAATTTATTATAATTTACGCTTTAAATAAATTAATATAATAATTTGTCAATACTCTTATGAGTAAAAAAACAATTAAGCTTAATAATATACAAATATTAAAAACCAATACAATATAAGCCCAGCAAAAATTGTAGCTATAATATTTTTACTAAAATATCCAACAATTATAGCAAATATCGCTGCTAAAATTTTAGGGTTATTTTCTAAATCAACAGAACCAGCATCATCTAAAAAAATTGGTGGAAAAATTATTGCAGGAAAAATCGCAGCTGGAACAAAAGATAATATTTTTTTTGCTTTATCATTTAATATGTCTTTTTTAAGTAAGAAAATCATAGAAAACCTTGTTATGAATGTGATAATTCCTGCATAAATTATAAGTGACCAATGCATTATTTTTTCTTAAAATCCGTTAAGACTAATAAGGCAGCAACAATTAAGGCTGTTATTGCAGCAACAATTATATACGCCTTAAAAGGTATTGTGTTGTAGCCAATTGTTGCAACTAACCCAGACACAATCATCACAATAATGTTTTTAAATTTTCTAAAATCACTAATTAATAAAGCAAGAAATGTTAAAGAAATTGTAAAACTTAAACCTAGCTCTTCAGGCACTATGGAACCCAAGACTATGCCTAAAACTGTTGATAACTGCCAGATAGTCCAGCAAGTAAAACCGGAACCAAGCAAATGGTAATGTTGATTACTATCTCTATTATTTTTTTTAAAATAATTATTTGAAACTGCAAAGGCTTGATCTGTCATTACATAAGATAGGATTATTTTCCATGAAAGTTTTAAACTGGATAAATGTTCTGATAAAACAGCCCCATACAATACATGCCTAGCATTCACTGCACCTACAGAACTCAAAATGACTAATGATGAGGCACCACCTGAAAATAATTGTAATAAAACTATCTGAGATGCTCCACCAAAAATTATAATCGATAACCCTAAGGTCATGTAAGGGCCAATACCTAAATCCATTCCAATAACACCGTATATAACACCGAAAGGAAACACTGGTATCATTAGAGGACTTACATCTATTATTCCTTTAATTATAGTTTTCAGTCTATTATTCATTTGTAAATAAGACCTTGTATTAGAAACAAACTATATGATCAATATTGATAGGGCGTTTAATACCAAATTTTTCATCTACTTCATGTTGATGGATATGATGCGAGTGTACAAATACTGGAATTAACTTATCACTAGGAGTTTTAAGGGTGTAAATAAAATTAGTTCCTCTAAATTTTCTGTCCACCACCTCTAGTTTCAAATTACTTTGGTCGTCATGTTCTAAGTCCTCTGGTTGCAATAAAAGTTGCACCTCTGATCCTTTTGGATAATGCTTAATAAAACTACCTGTTATCGAGCCCAAATCGACATTCTCTAAAGTATTTTCACCTGTAACTTTTGCTGGAATTAAAATTCCCCTATTTAAAAAGTTAACTACTTCTACTGAATTTGGAAAATGGTAAACATTGTAAGGATCATCAAATTGTTTTAATTGTTCGTCTAGAATTATCCCACATTTTGTACCTAAATAGAAAGCTTCATAAGAGTCGTGTGTTACTATTATAGTAGTTATTTTTTGTTCAGTTAATATCTGTTTTAATTTAACCTGGATTTCTTCTTTAAAGCTTTGATCAACATTTGACAATGGTTCATCTAATAATAGTAAATCAGGGTTAGAAAGTAACGATCTAGCTAAAGAAGCTCTTTGTGCTTCACCTGAGCTTATTTGATGTGGAAATTTACCTATAACATGGTCAATGTGAAGGAATTTAATTATTTCATTAATATCTAAGATATTTTTTTTATCTTTATTTCTTTCTGCACCAAATTTAATATTTTCTAAAATATTATAATGTGGAAAGAGTGAGTTATCCTGAAATGCCATAGATATATTTCTATACTCAGGTTCAACATGGGTATCGTGTGAAGATAATATCTTATCTTTTAATACAATTTTTCCTGAATGTATTTTTTCTAATCCAGCTATAGTTCTGAGTATTGTGGTTTTTCCTATTCCAGAGGGACCTAATAAACAGATTATATCTCCTTGGTTTTCAATAACTAGCGAAACATTTCTTACTTTACTTTGCGAGCTAGCTGCAAATGTTACGTTATCTATTTCTAAAAAATTTTTTTTCATATTTTTAATCCTTAAGAATATATCTAGATGTAATTAAAATAAAGAAACTTGCAATTAGTATAAGGAATAAAGAAGGTGCCGCAGCAGCTTCAAGTAAATCTTGAGATGCATAAATATATGCTTTTGTAGCAAATGTTTCAAAATTAAAGGGTCTCATTATCAATGTAATTGGGAGTTCTTTAATAATTTCTATAGTTAGTAAAACTCCAATTAATAATATTGAATTTCTCAAGTATGGAATGTGGATATTCTTGAATGTCTTGAATTTAGAGTAACCTAACAAATATGCACCTTCATCAATTGAGTAATTCATTTTTAAATAGCCTGATTTAATTCCATTACTTGCTAAAGAATAAAATCTTATAAAATAAACTAAAACTAACCCTAAAATAGATCCTATGAAGATTGGTTTTATGCTATTTAATTCGAATTGGCTTAAGATATTATTGTCAAACCATGAAACAAAAGTAATAAATGCCACAGCTAGGATAATTCCAGGTATTGCATATCCAGATATCGAAAAGGTTGTTAATGCTTCAAGAAATCTACTTTTAGAGACTCTATTTCCATAATTTGAAATGAAAGCGAGCACAATTAATAAACAACTTGATAAAATTACTAAAATTATCGTATTGGAAAATAATTCAATCAAGTTTAAATCTGCAAAATGTTTTGGGAAAATAATTGTCCAATAAAGCATTTGTAAACATGGAAATAAAAAGCTTACGAAAAAAACAAACATACAAAAAGAAAATGCTAGAAATGATTTATAACCACTTAAATTAATGACCGATTTTGATTTGAAGCCACCTTTAGACGAAGTGTGGTATTGTGCTTTTTTTCTAGAAAAATTTTCTAAAACAAAAAGTCCAAGTATAAAAAACAATAGATAGAAAGATAATTTATTTGCAAGAGCCAGATCATCAAAAGAAATCCAGGCATTGTATATTCCTGTGGTAAAAGTGGATATTCCAAAAAAAGATACTGAACCAAAATCTGATAAAGTTTCCATTGCCACCAATGAAAGGCCAGCAACTATTGCAGGTCTTGCTGAAGGAAGTATTATTTTAAAGAAAGATTTTTCTTTTGAAAAGCCAAGATTTTTTCCAAGTTCTATTAAATTTTGAGATTGATAATGAAATGATGTTCTAGTTAAAACGTATATATAGCCAAATAATGAAAAAGATATTGAAATTATAGCCCCCATCATTCCATCAAATTTAGGGATGTGGGAATTATAATTACCCTCTCCAAATAGGTTCTTTAAAATTGAAAAAGCTGTTCCATAATTTTCAAAAAAAGCGGTTAAAGAATATGCATAAATATAAGCTGGGACAGCAAAAGATAAAATTAAAGCCCATTTAAAAAAATTCACGCCTGGAAAGTTATAAAATGAAACCAGATAGGCACATCCAACACCAATTATAAATGTTAAGAATAAAACACCTATTAAAAGTATTAAAGAATTATAAATGTAATCATAAAGAAAAGTATTTTTTAAAATTGAGCTATAATCTCCATTAGTTTCAAAAAAACTACTAAATACAGTTAAAATAGGAACAGCTACTATTAAAGAAATAGAAAGTGACGCCACATACCAAATGTTTATTTTTCTAAATCCCATATTTCATATTACTCCAATTATTATTTTTAAGAAACTTCCCTTGTTGTCAAGGGAAGTTAATACTAGCTCTGAAACCAATTTGAGAGAGAGATTACGAGAGCTAATTCTTAAAAACTTTCTTATAAGCTATGAAATACTTAGAATCTTATTATTTAGATAAGTATTCTATGCAATTTTCTGGAGTTGTTTGCACATACGGATCAGGATCACTTCCATCATTATTCATGCCATCCTCTTGCCACCATTTTTCAACAACACCATCATTAATTATCGCACAATATCTCCAGCTTCTTAGACCAAAACCTAAATGCTTTTTATCAATTAACATTCCCATTGAACGAGTAAAGTCTGCATTTCCATCAGGTAATACCTTAACTTTTGTTAATTTTTGTTGATCTGCCCAAGCGTTCATTACAAAACCATCATTGACACTTATACAATAAACTTCATTAACGCCAAGAGACAGTAATTTATCATAATTTTTTTCAAAACCTGGTAACTGCTTTTCAGAGCATGTGGGTGTAAACGCTCCTGGTAGTGAAAATAAAATTACTTTTTTGCCTTTAAAAATTTCATCAGTATTCACATCAACCCATTTACCAATTTTTCTTGTTTTTAAAACTACGCTTGAACATTTTTTTCCTTCGATCATTCTATTCCTATTATTTTTTAAGTGTTTGTTTAATTGTATTATTTGCATTTGAATTTTTTAGTGCTCATAAACAAATTGGGTAGGGTAAATACCTTGTAAGAGATTATGAGCACAATCATTAAAAGAAAATTATGTATTAAAGGGAGAAAGGATATGTGCAACCTCATCGTCTTTAATATCTGATAACTTTCTGTTATTTATTTTCCTATTGATTTTTTTACACTCTGCTGCACACGGATCACAAGCCTTCAGAGATTGCAACCCATATACATCAGAAGATTTATTTAAATCAATATTAAATAAATTCTTTTTCACTTATTACTTACTTCCACTTAGCAGCTAACATTACTTCTAATGCCACAGCTTGGTTTTTTCCGTAATTTGCTACTTTAGTTTTTAAATCTTGTTTAAATCCAAGACCCATTTGTTTAACTAATGGGTGAGGCTCAACACCTGCAATCATTGGGTATTCAAATGTATTATTAACTATGTGCTCTTGTGCTTCTTTAGTTAATAAAAACTCGAGTAGTTTAATCGCATTAGCTTTGTTTGGAGCATTTTTTAACACACCACCACCGCTAATGTTCATGTGAGTTCCTCTGTCTTCCTGGTTAGGAAAAAATGGTAAAACTTTTTTAGCTGCTGCTTGTTGTTCTGGACCTTTTTTTCCAGATAACATCAAAGCTAAGTAGTAAGTATTAGCTACAGCTATATCAGCTTCACCTGCTGCTACAGCTAAAATTTGAGCTCTATCGTTTCCTTTGGAATCTCTAGCCATATTAGCAACTATTCCTTTTGCCCATTCTGCGGTTGCTTTTTTTCCATTATTTTTAACTAATGAAGCAACAAGAGATTGGTTATATATATTGTTAGATTGTCTTATAACAACTCTACCTTTCCATTTTGGATCAGCAAGACCTTCATAAGTCATACCGTTAAGGTCATTTGCACTAACTCTTTCAGGGGAGTAATACATAATTCTTGCTCTCTTAGCTATTCCAGTCCATTTAGAAGTTCTAAAATTTGATGGAACTGCAGCTTTAATTGCTTTTGACATAGAATTTTGGAACATTCCTTTTGCAGCGAATGCACCTAATCTTCCAGCGTCAGCAGTAATATAGAGGTCAGCTTTTGAGTCTTTTCCTTCTTCAGTTATTCTTTTTTGAAGTGCTTTATCTTTACCAGATACAACATTTACTTTAACTCCAGTTTTAGCTGTAAATTTTTCGTAAAGTTGAATGTCTGAATCATAATGTCTTGCGCTGAACACATTAACTTCAGCTGCGAACGTCATGTTTGCAAATATAGAAATAAAAAATGCAATAATTGTGATCTTTTTCATTATTATCTTTCGTTTAGTTTAATTTAATCAATTTAGAATGGTTATTATTAGCACTGCGAATGATTATCAATCGCAAAAGTGTCGCAGTATGGGGAATTTTTACTGTAAAATTAATATAAGTAAATTGCTTACGAAGGACATTAAAATAAAAAAACCAATTAAAAAATTACAATACATGTATGTGACCGTCCGGTTTCTAATTCTTCTTTTTCTTACAAAAGGTTTGTCATCAAGATCTGAAATATCTCTATCCCCAATGACTTTGTAGTCATATGTCCAGCGCCAAATTGATTCACCAAAACGATTATCTGAATTATTGTAGTATTTTATCCAGGCAACAATATATCTGTGTGAAATATAAATAATAATTAAAAGAAAACTACTTATAACCATACAAAAATTAAAACATATTTTGAGGTAAAGTAAAGGTTATTTAAAATTATTTCCAGTCTCCAATTTTACTAAAAAGAAAATTTCTAAAAGCAGTTATTCTAGCAGTATTTTTAAGTGATTGAGGATAAACAAAGTGAGCTTCTGTAATTGGTCCTTCTGAATTTGGAAGTACTTTAATTACATTGTTTGAATTTGATATCAAATATTCAGGTAATGCAGCGAGTCCTACACCAGTTTCAACTGCTAAGAGCAAACCCATAACACTATTAACCTTCATTACAGGTTTTCTTTTTTTTCCTTCTTTAATTCCAAGTTTCAGCGCCCAATCTGGATCATAAACTGGAGAAGGAGCTCCTTTACCAAAAGAAATAAATTTATGCTTATTTAAATCAGACACTGTTTTAGGCATACCATATTTTTCTAAATACTTGTTAGAACCATAAATATAGTACTTTATATCAATTAATTTTTTTTGAATATAATTAAGCTGTTTAGGTCTTCTCATAAATATGCCAATATCTGCTTGTCTTGTACTTAAATCTAATTCTTTATCATCAAAAATTAGTTCAATCTCAATTTCAGGATTTAAATTCATGAATTCTTGAATCCGGGGCGTTAACCAGTGAGTACCAAAACTTCTAACTGTTGTGATTGTTAGTTTACCAGTTGGTTTATTTTTTTGATCTCCTAATGATGTTTCAACTTCTTTAAGTTTACTGATGACATCATGTGCTGTCTTAAATACATACTCTCCATTTTCAGTCAATGTAAGACCTCTTGCATGTCTTTCAAAAAGTTGAACTTTAAGATCTTGTTCTAATGATTGAATTTGTCTACTGATTGCCGATTGGCTTAAATTTAAGTTGATTGTTGCATTTGTGAAACTACCTGCTTCAGCTACTGCATAAAAAATTTTTAATTTGTCCCAATCCATTTATTTATTAAGATCAACAATATATCTTCCAGAGGTTTCACCTTTAAGCATCTTTGGAAAAATATCTGCTAAATCTTCTAGGCTAATTGTTTTAATTGATTGTTCCAATTTTTTAAAATCAATAAGATTTTCTACTTCATTCCAGACAAACTCTCTTCTTTTTATTGATGCAGTAACTGAGTTAATTCCCCACAACTTAACACCCCTGATAATAAAGGGCATTACAGTAGTGTTTAATTTGTAATCAGAGGCGTTTCCACACGCAGCAACAATTCCATTGTCTCTTGTTTGGGCAAGAGCATTAGCAAGAATCTTTCCTCCTACCGTATCAACAACACCGTCCCACAATCCTTTATCCAGAGGTCTTGCATCTTTATCAAGCTCTGCCTTATTAATAATATTTTTTGCACCTAATAATTTTAAATATTCTTCATTTGCAGTTTTGCTCGTAACTGCTGTTACATCATATCCAAGTTTACTTAAAATCATTACAGCAATACTTCCTACACCTCCTGAGGCTCCAGTAACTAAAACATCTTTTATTTTTTCTCCTAATAAAAGTTCTTCCCTTGCTTTAATAGCAAAAGAACACAATAGAGCTGTCAACCCAGCCGTTCCTAAAACCATAGCTTGTTTCGACGAAATATTTTTTGGTTTTTTAACTAAAAAATCTCCACTTACTTTTGCTAATTGTGAATAACCACCAAAATAAATCTCTCCTACTCTCCAACCTGTAAGAATAACCTCATCTCCTTTATTAAATTTTTTATTATCACTTTCCAAAACCGTTCCTGAGAAATCGATGCCTGGTATATGTGGAAATTCTTTTACTAGTTTTGCACCATTATTTAGAATAAGTGCATCTTTGTAATTCAAATCTGAATAATCAACTTTTACAAGCACATCACCATGTTTTAAAAAATTTTTATCAATCGATTTCACTTCTCTTGTAAAATTCTCACCTTCTTGGTTTAATATTAAAGCTTTGAAGCTATCTGACATTTATTTTTACCCTTCTATAGAATTATTTGCTTATAAATTTTAAATATCTATCTTGAATACTAAGGTCTTCTTTGAATTGACCTAGAAAATAATTAGTAACTGTTGTTGCGGTCTCTTTTTTTATCCCCCTCATTGTCATGCATTGATGTGCTGCATCTATTGTAACAGCAACTCCTTTTGCGTCTAACGATTCCATCAAAGCTTTTGCAACTTGCATTGTAAGTCTTTCTTGTGTTTGTAATCTTTTTGAAAAAACTTCAACTACTCTAGCCAACTTACTTAATCCAACAACTCTTTTATTTGGGATGTATGCAACATGTGCTGTTCCAACTATTGGTGCCATATGATGTTCGCAATGGCTTGAAACTGAAATATTTTTTTCAACAACCATGTCATCGTAACCCTCAACATCACCAAATGTCTTATCTAGAATTTGCTCTGCGTCTTGTGTATATCCACCAAAATATTCTTTGAATGCTTTAACAGCTCTTTTAGGTGTTTCTAATAATCCTTCTCTATTAATGTCTTCACCTATCCAAGTTAATATAGTTTTAAATGCTTCTTCAGCTTCTTGATCTGAAACTTTATTACTTTTTAAAACTTTAGCATCTGTGTCTTTAACTAATTTCATGAGGTCAGTTTATACAGTAAATCCTTGTATTTAAAATATTTATTATATTTACCAGTATGCTACATAATTACCTAATTATGTTTAAAAAGAGAGAAAATATAGACGAAATTGAAGAGGGGAACTTACTTTCTCCAAAATTCGATAATGATGGTTTAATACCAGTCATAACTATGTGTTCAAAAACCAGAGAAATTTTAATGCATGGCTACATGAATGTTGAAGCTTTAAAAAAAACCATTGAAACTAAAGAGGCTAACTACTTTAGTAGATCTAGAAATCAAATTTGGCACAAAGGTAAGACCAGTGGATATATTCAAAAAGTTTTAGAAATAAGAATTGATGACGATCAAGACTCTCTTTGGTTGACGGTAGATATTGGTGATGGCTCTAGTTGTCATGTTGGTTATAGATCTTGCTTTTATAGATCTATTCCTCTAGGCCCTATTAAAAATGGTCGACAAATTGAAATGAATTTTGAAGAAAAAGAAAAATCTTTTGATCCTGAGGTTGTTTATAAAGGTCAACCTAACCCTACAAAAATTTAGATGAGTAATAAGCAAAAAAATGTACTAGGTGAGGATTTAGAAGAATGTTCTAATAATCCTTTAACTGGATGGTACCGGGATGGATGCTGTAGCACTGATGAAAATGATCATGGAGTGCATACTGTGTGTGCAAAAGTTACAACAGAATTTTTAGAGTGGTGTAAAGATGCGGGTAATGATTTAATAACTCCTCATCCTGAGTTTGGATTTCCTGGATTAAAAGATGGTGATGGTTGGTGTGTTTGTTCAAGCTGGTATGTTAAAGCAGTTAAAGCTGGAAAAGGTTGTCCTATTTATTTAAAAAGAACTCATGAAAAAACTCTCAAATTAATGCCTATTGATACTTTAAAAAAATTTGCAATAGATTTATCTTAATTTACATATTTCCATACTTAGGACCGCCGCCACCTTCTGGTGTTACCCAGGTAATATTCTGGGAAGGTTCTTTGATATCACATGTTTTGCAGTGAATACAGTTCTGAGAATTAATGACAAACTTATTGATATTGTTTTCTACCTGAATTTCATAAACACCTGCAGGACAATATCTTTGAGCAGGCTCATCAAACTTTTCTAAAGTATAACTTATTGGTAAATTTGGATCCTTAAGTTGCAAGTGTACTGGTTGATTTTCAGCATGATTAGTTCCTGTTAAGTAAATAGAGCTTGTTTTATCAAAAGTAATAATATTGTCAGGTTTGGGATAATTAATTTTTGGCATTTCACTAGACGGTTTTAATGTTTCATGATCTGCATGTTTATGTTTTAGTGTTATGGGTAACTTTCCTCTAAATAAAATTTGATCAATTCCAGTAAATATAATTCCAAGAACTAAACCCCAGCTAAAACTTGGTTTTACATTTCTTGCTTTATAAAGTTCTTTATATACCCAGCTTTCTTTAAAAAGTTTTTCATAGATTGACAGGTCATCTTTATGTTTAAAATGAAAATTTATTGTATCAGCAGCAATCATTCCACTTTTCATAGCTGTGTGAGATCCTTTAATTTTTGGCATATTTAAAGTTCCAGCATCACATCCCACTAGCAACGCTCCAGGCATAGACATCTTAGGTAAGCTTTGTATACCGCCTTCAATCAATGCTCTTGCTCCATAAGATACTCTTTTTCCTCCTTCAATTACTTTTTTTATTGCAGGGTGAGTTTTAAATTTTTGAAATTCATCAAATGGTGAAAGGTGAGGATTTTTATAATCTAACCCTATTACGTACCCTAAAAAAATTTGTTTGTTTTCTGCGTGATATATAAAGCTACCTCCATAAGTGCTGTTATCTAATGGCCACCCTGCTGTGTGCATCACCATTCCTTCTTCATGATTTTTTTCATTAATTTCCCAAATTTCTTTAAATCCAATTCCATATTGTTGAGGGTCTTTACCTGCTGATAGATTAAATTTTTCTATCAATTGCTTACCTAGGTGTCCTCTACAACCTTCTGCAAAAACTGTTACTTTTCCCAAAAGTTCAATACCTGGTTCAAAACTATCTTTTTTATTTCCTTCTTTATCAATACCCATATCTTGAGTTGCTACACCCTTAACTGATCCATCATCACTGTATAAAATTTCATTAGCAGGAAAGCCTGGAAATATTTCAACACCTAAAGCTTCCGCTTGTTCTGCGAGCCATCTACATAAGTTTGCTAAACTTATTATATAATTATTGTGATTTTGCTGAACTGATGGAAGCATCCAAGTTGGCCAACTTAATGATTTTGACTTCCCTAAGAATAAAAATTTTTCTTTAGTAACTTTGGTTTTAATAGGTGAGCCTAATAATTTCCAGTTCGGTAAAAGTTCATCTAAAGCTCTCGTTTCAAATACATTTCCACTTAAAATATGAGCTCCAATTTCAGAAGCTTTCTCTAGTAAACAAACATTTAATTCTGGATCTAGTTGTTTGAGTTTAATAGCAGTAGATAATCCAGAAGGACCTCCTCCAACAATTACAACATCGTATTCCATCGCTTCTCTTGGCATATGGTAATTTTTTATATTATTTGTTATTTTTGTATAGTGTTTAATTTGTTCAATTCTTCAAGGAATTGTGGAAGTGCTTCAAACAAATCAGCTTCTAAACCATAATCTGCGACACTAAAAATGGGTGCCTCACCATCTTTGTTTATTGCAACAATAATTTTACTTTCTTTCATTCCAGCTAAATGTTGAATCGCACCAGATATACCAACTGCAATATATAGGTCTGGGACTACAACTTTACCTGTTTGACCCACTTGATGTTCATTACTTATATATCCAGCATCAACAGCAGCACGTGAAGCACCTATTGCTGCATTTAATTTATCAGCTATATCGGTAATTAATTTAAAGTTTTCCCCACTTTGCATACCTCTGCCACCTGAGATTACAATTCTTGCTGTTCCTAGTTCTGGTCTGTCAGACTTAACCTCTTCTCTTTTAATAAATTTAGAAGCTATAAACTCATCAACAGCATCTACTTTTTCAATTGATGCTGATCCACCAGAAGTTTCGCAAGGTTCAAATGAAGTTGGTCTAATCGTTACACATTTTTTTGCATCAGTACTTTTAACTGTGGCAAATGCATTGCCAGCATAAATGGGTCTTAAGAATGTATCTGGTGTTATTACTTTAATAATATCACTAATTTGTGATGTATCTAATAAAGCAGCTATTCTTGGCATCAAATTTTTACCAAATGTATTTGCTGAGCTAATTACATGAGAATAGTTTTCAGAAACTTTAACAACTAGTGGTGCAAAGTTTTCAGGAAGAAAGTTTTCATAATGAGCAGCTTCAGCTTGTATTACTTTTTTAACCAAAGGTATTTCAGATAAAGATTTTGCTACATCTGAACAATTTTTTCCCATTAAAAGCACATGAACATCTTCATCAATTTGTGATGCTGCAGTAATTGCATTAAGAGTGAAAGCTTTTAGATCTTTATTGTTATGTTCTGCAATTAATAAAATTGACATTATATCACTTTCGCTTCGTTTTTAAGTTTTTGAACTAGTTCTGCTACACTAGATACTTTAATTCCACTTTTTCTTTTTGGTGGTTCTTCTACTTTTATTTGTTGCACTCTTGGTGTTACGTCAACTCCTAAGTCTGCAGCTGTAAATTCTTCAATGGGTTTCTTCTTTGCTTTCATTATGTTTGGTAATGAAGCATAACGTGGCTCATTTAATCTTAAGTCACATGTAACTATTGCAGGAAGATTTACTTCAATAGTCTCTAAACCTTCATCAATTTCTCTAATAACTTCTAATTTATTATCTTTAATATCAATTTTTGAAGCAAACGTTGCTTGAGGCCAATTTAATAGTGCACTCAACATCTGCCCTGTTTGATTACAATCGTCATCAATGGCTTGTTTTCCCATAAAAACTAAATCTGGTTTTTCTTTATCTACAATTTTTTGTAAAATTTTTGCAACAGCTAAAGGTTCAACAATTCCATCAGCTTTAACGTGAATTCCTCTATCAGCACCTACTGCTAAAGCCTTTCTAACTGTTTCTTGTGCTTTATCTTCACCAACTGTTACAGCAACAACTTCTATTTCTGCACCGGCTTCTTTAATTTTCACAGCTTCTTCGATTGCATTATCATCAGGTGGGTTAGTTGACATTTTAACATTGTCAGTAACAATGCCCGTACAATCTTCTTTAACTCTAATTTGAACGTTGTAATCAATAACTCTTTTTACGGCGACTAATATTTTCATTATGCTCTTAGTAAATTATTTTCAGGATCGTAAGGACTTTCCTCTAAAATAGTACAATCATACATTTTACCAAGAATATCAATTTTCAATTTTTGACCAGTTGTCGCATTCTCAGGCTTAACCATTCCTAAAGCTATTGATTTTCCTAATCTAAAACCAAAATCACCCCCCGTAGCTCTTCCTATGACTTTTTCTTTTTCATAAATTGGATTATTTCCCAAGACATCAGCATCATCTATATTGTGAATTTCTAGTGTTACTAATTTATTTGAAAATCCTTTTTCTCTCCATTTATTTAAAGCTTCAAGTCCGATGAAATTACCTTTATTTGGGTGAATAAATCTATCCAATCCAGATTCGTAAGGAGAATATTCAATTGATAATTCTGTTCCAACAAGTTTATAAGATTTTTCAAGTCTCAAACTGTTCATCGCTCTAATCCCATAAGGCTTAAGACCCAAATCTTTACCTGCTTCCATTAATTTATCAAAGATATGGTTTTGATATTCAATTGGATGATGAAGTTCCCAACCTAGTTCTCCTACAAAATTTACTCTCATTGCATTAACCGGTGCATTACCAATATCTACATTTTTGGCACTTAACCATTTAAAGTTTTCTTTTGAGAAGTCATCTCTAGATACTCTAGTCATTAACTCTCTAGCTTTTGGACCTGAGACAACAAGCACACCCATACTGTTAGTTAAATTTTCAAACTGAACACTCCCATCTGTTGGCATCCACTTTTGAATCCAATCATGATCTAACCTTTGGTTTGCACCAGCAGAAACTAAATAGTAACTACCTTCCTCTTCTTTCATGATTGTAAATTCTGAATGAACTCCACCTTTAGTATTGAGAGCATGACACAATCCTATTCGCCCAATTTTCTTTGGAAGTTTATTTGCAACTAAATAATCTAAAAATTCTTCAGCACCAGAGCCTTTAA
>Ga0209709_10003015_pt1 | contig 14223 bp, 14 predicted proteins | sample ArcticOcean_MG_C_2_FD_187435 | JGI IMG/M metagenome (GOLD analysis project Ga0209709, IMG submission 187435) | Marine microbial communities from western Arctic Ocean - ArcticOcean_MG_CB4_136 (SPAdes) (version 2) | ecosystem: Environmental > Aquatic > Marine > Oceanic | place: Arctic Ocean... | reverse complement strand
AAAAAAAAATAGCAATTATTAAGGACCAAACTCTAATATTTCCATCCTTAAATAAAGGAAATATAGAAACTATCAAAAAGAATAGAAAAAAAACAATTCCAAAACTTTTATTTGATCCAATTTTAATATTACTACTTTTCAAATTAAATTAGTGAAGGTTGCTTTATCATGTCTTCTTTTTTGATCCCTGCAACTTTAACTGGTTTCTTCATGGCATCTCTTCTGAAGGGCTCTCCCAGCTCTTGGTTAAGAATTACTTCAATAAACGTTGTAATTCCTTTTTTTTGATCATCACATGATTGCTTGATAGCAGCTGTAGTCTCTTCCATAGTACGAACTATAACACCTTTTAAACCACAAGCATCAGCAACTTTTGCATAACTTAGTTCTGGATCAAGCTCTGTTCCAACAAAGTTATCATCAAACCATAAAGTAGTATTTCTTTTTTCAGCACCCCATTGATAGTTTCTAAAAATTACCATTGAAATTGCTGGCCATTCTGGTCTTGCTACTGAACTCATTTCGTTCATACTAATACCAAATGCACCATCACCCGCAAAACCAATTACTGGTGTATCAGGACATCCAATTTTTGCTCCAAGAATTGCTGGAAAACCATAACCACAAGGACCAAATAATCCTGGTGCCAAATATTTTCTACCTTTTTCAAATGTGGGATAAGCATTTCCAATTGCACAGTTATTACCAATGTCACTTGAGATAATTACATCATCAGGCATTCCTGCTTGAATTCCTCTCCAAGCTTCTCTAGGAGACATTCGGTCTGCATCTCTTTTTCTAGCTTCAGCATTCCAAACTGTACCCTCATCATCATCTTCATGATCTAAGCTAGATAATTCCTGTAACCATGCAGACTTAGTTTGGTGAATAATATTTTTTCTCTCTTCTCTATTAGTGTCCCCTGCTGTTGGAGAAAGTTGAGATAAAATTTGTTGTGCAACTAATTTTGCATCACCACAGATTCCTACTGATACTTTTTTAGTTAAACCAATTCTATCTGAATTCATATCAACTTGAATAATATTTGCATCTTTTGGCCAATAATCCATTCCATAACCTGGTAATGTTGAAAAAGGATTTAATCTTGTACCAAGTGCAAGAACAACATCTGCTTTGCTAATTAATTCCATTCCAGCTTTTGATCCATTATATCCTAATGGTCCTGCTGCTAGTGGGTGACTTCCTGGAAAACTATCATTGTGTTGATACCCTGAACAAACTGGGGCATCTAACTTCTCCGCTAATTTTTTACAATCTTCAATCGCTCCACCAATTACAACACCTGCGCCAGATAATATCACTGGAAATTTAGCGTTTGATAATAGTTCGGCTGCTTTTTTAATTGCCTCAACACCACCTGCTTGTTTTTCTAGCCTAACAATTGGAGGAAGATCAATATCAATAACTTGTGTCCAATAATCTCTTGGGACATTTATTTGTGCAGGAGCTGATCCTCTAATTGCTTTTTCAATTACTCTATTCAATACTTCTGCCATTCTTGAAGGATCTCTAACTTCTTCTTGATAACAAACCATATCTTTAAATAAATTCATTTGTTCTACTTCTTGAAAACCACCCTGGCCCATAGTTTTATTTGCAGCTTGTGGTGATACTAAAAGTAACGGTGTGTGATTCCAATATGCAGTTTTAATTGGTGTAACAAGACCAGTAATCCCAGGACCATTCTGTGCAATAACCATTGACATTTTACCAGTAGATCTGGTGTATCCATCAGCAATTAATCCACCGTTAGTCTCGTGTGCAACGTCCCAAAAAGTTATTCCAGCATCTGGAAAGATATCTGAAATGGGCATAAAGGCTGAACCAATTATTCCAAATGCGTGTTCAATTCCATGCATTTGTAAAACTTTTACAAAAGCTTCTTCTGTTGTCATTTTAGTCATAATGATTGGCCTTTCTGTCTGAGTTATTTAAAAAATTTTATAAATTAATTTGTTAATTAAAGGGATTAATATATAAGAATTAGAAAATTTCAAACAAACAAATCGACACAATTATGGCTACTGATATTATTATTCATGACGAAAAAGACAACGTAGGAGTAGTTGTTATTGATAAGATCACCCCAAAACAAGATTGTGCTTGTTGGATTATGGAAAATGATAAAACAATTCAAATTCAATCAGTAGATGAAATTCAATTAGGACATAAAATTGCAATGGTTGACCTTAATGAAGGTGATACTATTTTAAAGTATGGTCATGATATTGGAAAAGTAGTTAAATCAATCAAAAAAGGTGAACATGTTCATGTTCATAATGTAAAAACGAAGAAGTGGTAAAAAATATGGAAATTCCAAAAAGTTTTTTAGGTTATAAAAGAGAAAATAGCAGAGTTGGTACTAGAAACCACGTAATCATTTTACCTGTAGATGATATCTCAAACGCTTGTGCTGAAGCTGTAGCAAATAATATTAAAGGTACAATGGCCCTTCCACACTCTTATGGAAGACTTCAATTTGGTGCTGACTTAGACTTACACTTTAGAACGATGATAGGAACAGGAAAAAACCCTAACGTTGCTGCTGTAATCGTGATTGGAATTGAACCTAAATGGACAAAGAGAATTGTTGATGAGATAGCTAAAACTGGAAAACCAGTTGAAGGTTTTCACATTGAAAGAACTGGTGACATTGGAACTATTATGAAGGCTTCTAAAAAGGCTCAAGAATTTGCAATGTGGGCTTCTGAAAAACAAAGAGAAGAGTGTCCTTTAAGCGATTTATGGATTTCAGTTAAATGTGGTGAGTCTGATACAACATCAGGTCTTGCTGCTAACCCAACTGTTGGAAACTTAATGGATAAATTAGAGCCATTAGGAGTTCATTTATGCTTTGGTGAAACATCTGAATTAACTGGTGCTGAAAAAGTTTGTGCTACACGTGGTGCAACACCTGAGGCTTCAGAAAAATTCATGAAAACTTGGAGTGATTATAACGATTTTATTTTAAAAGAAGCAACTGATGATCTTTCTGATAGCCAACCAACAGCTGGTAATATCGCCGGTGGGTTAACAACTATTGAAGAAAAAGCATTTGGAAACTTCCAAAAAATTGGATCATGTAAATTCATTGATGTATTAGGACCAGCAGAAGAACCGACAAAAGGAAAAGGTTTGTATTTTATGGATACTTCTTCAGCAGCAGCCGAGTGTATTACTCTTCAAGCGGCAGCAGGCTTTAACATTCACTTATTCCCAACTGGTCAAGGTAATATTGTAGGTAACCCTATTGAACCTGTTGTTAAGTTAACTGCTAACCCCCTAACTGTAAAAGGTATGGGTGAGCACATTGATTGTGATGTATCAAAAATCTTATCACGTGAAATGACTATGTCGGAAGCTGGTGATGAATTGATAAAATCAATGATTAGAGTTGCTAACGGCAGATTAACTTGTGCAGAAGCATTAGGTCATAAAGAGTTTGTTATGACTAAGCTCTATAGAAGCGCATAAATTCTGTAGTTCTATTTTAATTGTGTAAATGGAATCTCAAAAAATAATAAAAATATTTCCAGGCGTAATGCTTGCTTTAATATTCTGTTTATTCTCACAAGGGATAAATAATTTAATTGGAATTGAATTATTTGGTACTCCAAAAAGTCCAATCTCAACAGTGATGATTGCAATACTACTTGGAATCATTATGGGAAATGCATTTACACCAAGACCAGGAATGATGATTGGTTTAGATTTCACTCAAAAATATATTTTAAAATTAGGAATAATTTTTTTGGGAATAAGATTAAGTTTTGGAGAATTACTTAAATTTGGAACAGTTGCTATTCCTTTAATTATTGTATGTATATTGAGTGTTCTTGTTCTTATTAAATTATTGATAAAGAAAGTACCCATCTCATCAAAGATGTCTTATTTGATAGCAATAGGAACAAGTGTTTGTGGAGCAACTGCAATTGTTGCAACAGCACCAATAATTGAAGCAAAAAAAACTGAGGTTGCGTACGCAATAGCAAATATTACATTGTTTGGTGTTATAGCTATGCTTGTATACCCATATTTTGCAGAATGGTATTTTTATGGAGAACCTATAATGGCAGGTTTGTTTCTGGGGACTGCTATTCATGAAACTTCTCAAGTTGCAGCAGCAGGATTAATTTATGATCAACAATTTAATAGTCCTGAAACTCTTAATGTAGCTACAGTTACAAAATTAATAAGAAATACATTTTTAGTAATCATGGTACCATTATTTGGGTTTTTATATAATAGAGGCAAGGTTAAAGATAAAAACTATTCTATATTTAGTATTTTTCCATACTTTGTGCTTGGCTTTATTGGAATGATAATTGTAAGAAATATTGGAGATCAAGTATTTACAATAGAAAATGACAATTATGAATTTTGGAAAACTTTAATTAGTTATATTAAAAACTTAGCTACAATATTTCTAACTATGTCAATGGCTGCTGTTGGTATATCTATTAATTTAAATGAATTAAAGTCTATGGGCTACAAACCATTCGTTGTTGGGCTGATTGCTGCAGTAACAGTTGGTATAGTTAGTATTATAAGTTTGGAAACTTTTCTTAAAGTTTTTTTATAATATACTAATATCCAAAAGTAGTTTAATTTTAAGGTTAAAAATTATGTCAATTGTTTTAATTACTGGTTCTAGTGGTTTGGTTGGGTCTGAATCTGTCGATTTTTTTTCTCAAAAAGGATTTGATGTCATAGGTATAGATAACAATTTAAGAAGATTTTTTTTTGGTGATGAGGGCTCAACTAATAAAATAAAAATTGACCTGTTAAAAAAAAATAAAAAATTTAAAAATTATAATATTGATATTAGAAGTTATAATACTCTAGAGAAAATTTTTAAAAGATATAAAAATAATATTTCCTTAATAATCCATTGTGCAGCTCAACCATCACATGATTATGCTAAAAACTTTCCAATTTTAGATTTTAATATTAATGCAACAGGAACACTCAATTTATTAGAGCTAACCAAAAAATATTGTCCAGAGGCACCTTTTATATTTATGTCTACAAATAAAGTTTATGGGGATAACCCTAATAAACTTAGAATAGTTGAAAAAAAAAATAGATGGGAATTAAAAAAAGATGATAAATATTTTAAAGGAATTGATGAAAAATTTTCTATAGATAATTGTACACATAGTTTTTTTGGTGTTTCGAAAACTTATGCAGATTTAATTGTTCAAGAATATGGGAAAAATGTTGGCTTAAAAACTGTTTGCTTTAGAGGTGGGTGTCTCACTGGACCAAATCATAGTGGTACTAAACTGCATGGCTTTTTATCTTACCTAGTTAAAGTTTCGTTAGGAGAAAAAAAATATTCTTTAATAGGATATAAAGGTAAACAAGTAAGGGATAATTTACATAGTTACGATCTTGTGAATGCTTTTTGGGAATTTTTTAAGAAACCAATTAAAGGTGAAGTATATAATATGGGTGGGGGGAGATATTCAAACTGCTCAATAATTGAAGCTCTAAATTTAGTTGAAGATATTTCAAACATTAAGATAAAAAGAAAAATAATTAAAAAACATAGAGTTGGTGATCATATTTGGTATATCTCAAATCTATCTAAGTTTAAAAAGCATTATCCAAATTGGAAACAAAAATATAATACTAAAAAGATTATAGAAGAGTTGGTTGATAACTTTAAAATCTAACCAATTTAATAAAAAAAAAAATTTTTTCTTAAGTATAATTATAGTTAAATCTTAAAACCTGCAGATTGTGAATCTATCAAGGTGCTTTTACAATTTCTATAGTTTTTGGATTTTTGTGATATGCTTTGAAAATTATTTAACATTATTTCAATTATATCATGAGGATTAAATAGTATATAAAGTTTAAATGGCTAAGAAAATTCTTATAGTATTTGGTACACGCCCTGAAGCTATTAAATTAGCAGTTTTGATTAAAGCATTACACGGTGATAAAAGATTTGACATTAAAGTTTGTATAACTGCACAGCATCGCTCAATGCTTGATGATGTTTTAGAACTATTTGAAATAAATCCTGATTATGACCTTAATGTTATGGAAACTAAAATTAGTTTAAATAATACGATGATAAAAATATTATCTGGACTAGATAATATTTTTCAAAAGTTTGCACCTGATTTAGTTTTAATTCAAGGTGATACTACAACAGTCTTAACAGCAGCATTAGCTTCTTATTACAGACAGATACCAATCGCACACATAGAAGCTGGTCTACGCACAGATAATATTTATTCTCCATGGCCTGAAGAAGGGAATCGTAAAATGGTATCTACTATCGCTCAATACCATTTTGCTCCAACAATTTCTGCTCAAAAAAACCTCTTAAATGAAAATATTAATTCAAATAATATTTTTGTTACAGGTAATACGGTTATAGATTCTTTGTTTTGGGTAAAAAATAAGTTGCAAAAAGATAACAATTTAAAAGAGAAACTTAACAAAGATTTTTCATTCATAGATCCTAATAAACGTATGATTTTAGTAACTGGACATCGCAGAGAAAGTTTTGGTGCTGGTTTTAAAAATATTTGTGAAGCGCTTATAAATATAACAAAAAAAAATCAAGATGTACAAATAATATTTCCTACTCATCTTAATCCCAATATTCAAATACCAGTAAATAAAATGTTAAAAAATATAAAAAATATTAATTTAATTGATCCACAAAATTATATAAACTTTCAATATCTAATGGCCAAGGCATTTATTATTCTTACAGATTCCGGTGGTATTCAAGAAGAGGCTCCTTCTCTTGGAAAGCCAGTCTTAGTAATGAGGGATGTTACTGAGAGACCAGAGGCTATTATAGCAGGTACTGTTAAATTAGTTGGCACAGATATTAAAAAAATAACAAATTCAGTTAATGATCTACTTAATAATACAAATGAATATCAAAAAATGAGTTTGTCACATAATCCATATGGTGATGGTCAAGCATGTGGACGAATAGTTGAAATACTTGCAAAATAAATTTTTATAATTTTTTATAATTTTTTACTAAGATATTTTTTTTATATTTTCTCTTAAATTTTGAAACCAACAGATTTAGCATCTTCATAAAAAGCCTTAACAGTTTCATTGGTTAATTGATCAAATGATTTTCCAAAATTTTCAATTTTTTCAATTGTAGCAGGTGGTATAGTTATGATGTGACATCCTATTTGTTTTGCTTGAGTATAATTGTAGGGTTCTCTTACACTTGCCCAAAGAATTTCAACATTCTTAAATTTTTTTGCTAAAGAAATACTTTTTTTAAATTCGGGTATTGGATCTTTCCCAGTGTCCCCTGCTCTTCCAGCAAATATTGAAATAATTACTTTAGATTTTTCATTTATTAATTTTAAAATTTTTTGAGCCTGTTTAAAATTATAAACTGCAGTTATATTTAATTTAATATTCATGCTATTTAACTCTTTAATTATTTTTCCCATAAAAATTCCCTTTGAATTAGTTACAGGTATTTTTACATAAACATTTTTTCCCCAAGTATTAATCTTTAAGGCTTGTTTTTTCATATTGAGGTAGTCATCTGCAAATACTTCTAATGAAACTGGCTTATTTTTACAAATCTTAAGAATTTTTTTAGAGTAGGCTTTGTAATCTTTAGCACCAGCTTTCTTCATTAAACTAGGATTGGTTGTGAACCCTTTAACAATATTTTTTTTATTAAACTTTTTAATTACTTTTAACTCAGCAATATCACAAAAAATTTTAGTTTTTATTTTGTTCATATAAAAAATTTATAAAATTTTTTTATTTTTCAACTAAAAAACTCATAAAATTTAGAATTGTACAATATCTTTGCGACCTCTTTATCAAAAGGCCATGTCCTGATTATTTTTAAATTTGATTTTGATCTCATAAATTAAATTATATTAATAGTAATTAATCTTATATCTTTAATTTCCACAATCCATCTTTCATTAGAGGTTTTTTAATTAAGCAGTTTTTTTTGAGTACTTTTTTCTTAGATTAGAAAAGAATTTTCTAATAAATGCAGCTCCAGCACCTAAAAATATAGCAAATAAAATTGAAAACAATCCATATAAAATTGGCGTCTCAACTGATAGTTTTTTAATAAACATTGATAATGAGTTTAAATTATTCACATCAATTTTGACATTTTCAACAATTAAGTGTTCAACAAAGAAAGTATCATATGCGATGGCTATACCAACTAATAATAATAAAACTGCTAATAGAGTTTTTAAACCAGTGCTATCAATTGACTCACCTAATTTTTGTCCAACTTGAACTCCAACTATAGAGCCAGTGACTAACATAAAAACTAAAATTAAATCAATGGAGCCGTAATTAAATGCATGTAAAAAAGTTACAATTACACTTACAAAGATTGTAACAAACAAGGATGTTCCAGGAATTAGTCTTGTCGGCATTCCTATTATATAAATCATTGCAGGAACTAAAATAAATGCACCTCCTATTCCCATTATAGCAGCAATAAACCCAACTATTAAACCGATGATAATTGGAGTGAAGGCACTTTCATATAGTTTAGATTTTTGGAAACGCATTCTTAATGGGAGACCATGTATCCAATAATGAACATGTAATTTTTTTTTAATTATGATTTTTTTCCTCGCTTTTTCAATTTCACCTAGACCCTCGACCAACATTGCGGTACCAATAATTGCCAGAATATACATGTATGCTAATGAAATAACGATATCAATTTTTCCAATATCTTTAAAATAAGTAAAGGTCCAAATTCCCATTAATGTGCCAAAAACTCCACCTACAACAATCATGAGTCCCATTTTATAGTCGAGTGTTTCTTTTAAATAATGTGTTGTTGATCCTGAAACAGATGTTGCAAGAATATTGTTTGCCTCATTTGCAACCGCATAAGTTGGTGGTACCCCTAAAAAAATTAAAAAAGGTGTCATTAAAAAACCACCTCCTACACCAAATAATCCTGACAGAACTCCTACAACGCCACTAAGAAAAAAAATAGCTAATATATTTACTGATACTTCTGCGATAGGAAGAAAAACTTCCATAAATTTATACCCTTAAAGTTTCTATAATATCTAAATATTCCTCAATATAATTATTGTCAATAAATAGATTAAACTAAGTAGATTGCTTGTTTATGTTTAAAATGAAACAAAGGTGCCAATAAGGATTATTCCCCAATATGCAGAAAGTCCTAAGAATATACCAGTTTTTAATTTATTTTTTTTAATTTCTGATGGTAAATTTTTTAGTAAGGATGACATTAATAAGCCTAATTAACACGACAATAGTATTTGTCAAACTATTACTTAAAAAAAATTTATTATTAATTTTAAACTTAGGGTTAATAGATAGTGGCACCAAAAACTTTAATATCCTCACCTTCAACACCAAGAACTAACCTTCCAAGGAATTCACCTTCTATCTCTTTACTCTTTTGTTTAAACAATACAGTAATATTCAAACCTCGTCTTAAACATCCAAAAGCTTTATAATCTTCAGTTAAACTAGTCAAAAGTTTATTGTTTGCCCACTGTTTACCTAGTTCCACTTCGTTTGCTCCAAATAACATCTGAGTTCCAAAATCTTTAGTGAAACCACCATAATCTTTCATATTTGATGTTTTAATAAGATTATCCCAAATCGGTTTAGCAATTGCTATAATTTCTTCGTCTGATTTCTCTAGAAGATTCATAATTTAAGTATTTTATTTAAGAGGCTTTTTTCTTTTCGTTCTCATCTACTATGTGATAAACAGGTACTTTCTCTAGTGAGAATTTACCAGTTTTTGGATCACGTCTTGAAACTGTTAAGCAGTGCCAATTATCATCGTCTAATTTCATGTGATCACCCCTATAGTAATAACCAGGCCAACGAGTTTCTTCACGAAACATTGTATGCTCTGTTACACACTGAGATGTTAAAGCTCTATGCTTTAATTCCCAAGCTCTCATAAGTTGGTGTAAATCTTCAGCTCCAACTTTTTCTAAATCTTCCTCTAACCACGCTAATAATTCTAATCCTCTTTTAAGCATATTACCATTAGTCATGTAGTTTGTTGCAATTCCACCAACGTATTCGTCCATAATTCTTTGTAGACGTTGAAGTCCCTGGATTGGAGAAATATAACTAGGTGAAACAGTTCCACCTGTGATCTCATTTTGAGCAACTTGATAAGTCTCTAAAGGTTTAAATATAGCTACTTTAAAGTCCTCGCATTGTTTATCTGTAACTTTAATACCCTCTGCTTTTTGATCATTGATATATTTAACAGCAGCTTTTGCAGCTAAACGACCTTCTGTGAATGATCCAGATGAAAACTTATGTGCACTTCCACCTACAGTATCACCAGCTCCAAACAGACCATCAATAGTTAACATTCTGTTATAACCCCAGAAATATTCTGGTGGTGATAAATCTTCTGGACCACTAACCCAAGCTCCAGAACAGGTTGCATGAGAGCCCATAACATATGGCTCTGATGTAGTTAATTCAGGATTTGTGTACTTAGGGTCAATATTTTGTGAAGCCCAAACCACAGCTTGGCCAACAGTCATTCCTAAAAAATTCTCCCAACCAACTGTTTCAAGATGTGGATCTTGGAAGGCTTCAGTAGTAACCATATGAATAGGTCCACCACCTGCAATAGTTTCTTGAATAAATGCATGATTTCTTAAACAAGTTGGAGTTGGATGATGGTCAATGTATTCACCAACTAATTCTTTAGTTTGATCATACCATTTCTTCTCATAATTCTCTCCATTTGCATTTTGAGTATAAGTTTTAAGATGTAAGAAGTATGCTCCAACAGGACCATAACCATCTTTAAATCTACATAACACAATTCTGTTTTCCATTTGTGTCATTTTTGCTCCAACAGCAATAGGTAATGCGTAAGCTGAACCATTACTCCAAGGTGCATACCAAGTTCTTCCCATTCCTTCACCAACAGCTCTTGGTTTAAAAATGTGTGATGCTCCACCTGCCGCAACAATTACAGTTTTTGATCTAAATACATGGTAGTCCCCGGTTCTCATATTAAAACCAACGGCTCCACCTACTCTATTTTCTTGAGCTTCATCCATTAAAAGATGAGTAATCATTATTCTATTATAAATTTTGTCAGCTGATTTTTTTGCAGCTTCTGCCACGATTGGCTTATAACTTTCACCATGAATCATGATTTGCCATTTACCTTCTCTAAGGTAACGGCCTGTCTTTTCATTTTTCATCATTGGTAGGCCCCACTCATCAAACATGTGAACTGTTGAATCAACGTGACGAGCCATGTCATAACCTAAATCTTCTCTAACCATTCCCATTAAATCATTACGCGCGTATCTTACGTGATCTTCTGGTTGGTTTTCTCCCCATTGCATACCCATGTAACAGTTAATAGCATATAGACCTTGTGCAACCGCTCCACTTCTGTCGATGTTAGCTTTTTCAACACAAATGATTTTCATATCTCTTCCCCAATGTCTAGCTTCAAAAGTAGCACCAGTTCCCGCCATACCACCGCCAACAACTAAAACATCACAATCTTCGTAATGAGTTTTATGTTTAGCCATTAATAGTAAACTCCTTTTTTAAATGTATCTTTTGGTACAGATGGCAACTTACCATCAATATTTAAACCGTTAGGTTCAGTATAAAGCATTTGAGAATTAATCTCACCTTGTTTAGGTTTTTCACCATCTGCTAATTTTGGAATAAATTTTCCCCATGGTTTTGTTGTAATTGGAGAGACAAAATCTTTAGTTGTTCCATTTCTAAATTTAATTTTCCAAGAGATTGTTCCCTTTTCTTCTTCACGTCTAACTCTGACACTATGACCCATTGGAGCAAAATCAGCATAACCACGAACATCAATTGCGTGGTTTGGGCAAGCTTTGACACAAGAGTAACATTCCCAACAAAAATTTGGTTCTATGTTGACTGCTCTTCTAATATTTTCATCTATGTGCATGATATCTGATGGACAAATATCCACGCAGTGACCACATCCATCGCATCTCGTCATATATACAAAAGTTGACATATTATATTACCTCTTTCTCTTTAATAGTGTTTTGGTTGTTCTCTTTTAATTCCTAGTCCAAATTGTTTTGGTGCATCTGCTAGTGGAGGAAGGTTATCTCTAGATCCATCTGCTTCGGCTAAGTTTTTTTGGATTGCTGCACCTGGTTTATAAATCATGTGCGCAAATTTAGACCAATAAACTCCCCCAAATAAAACAATGTTTGAGGTAATAAATAAAACTAAAAATAAGTATCCTAATCCAGTATATCCTGAAAATTGAAAATAAGACCAAGCAAGTCCAGTAGTTGCACATGCAAGAAGTGCAAGAACAAACAAGTCTGCTTTAATAATTCTGTACCATGGATGAGCTTCAGCTAACACATCAACTCTCAAAAATAACCAAAACCAATAACCACCAACACAAGTCATTATCGCTCCAACATGCCAAATCATAGACCAAACAGTTGAAGTAGATGCACCTTGGCCTGTGTAACCAAAAACCAATACGACTGATGCAACCCAAAATAAAATAGTTCCATACATCCCCATAACATGTGCAACTCTTCTTTTGCCAGCACCTAACTCTGCAGTAGTTGCAATATCATGTACTACGGTTTTTAAAATAACTGATGTTTTTTCTCCAACACCAAGTTCTCTTTCAGCAGCTAATTTTGCTTTTTTGGCATTATTGAAAAAATAAGTAACGTTTTTATGATGTATCATTTGAACAACTGTTCCAATAACGATTAAAGCTAGCATCGCCAAGATAAAACCCTGAATAGCTAATGGAGAAATAGTTTCTGCTAACGTAGCATATGGATTAATTGACATCATATTTAATATTATTTTTTATTAGAATCTTAATTAATTTTCAGTTTTTATTATAGATGAAATAATAGATCAACCGTTATATCAGTTACAATTAATCATTTAAGAATACAACTTACACTTTACGTTTATAATGTTGTTTTAGGGGAATAACTGACCTTACACCACCTTGTGGATTTTCAACGTCACCTTCTCTTCTGGGTATTAAATGAATATGACAGTGTAGAACAGATTGACCAGCAGTTTTTCCAGCATTTGATCCAATATTAAAGCCCATAACAGATGGATCTTTTAATAAAATTTCTTTTTTTATATTTTTTATAAGATCATTACAGGCAATAATCTCATCATTAGTTAATTCAAAATAATCTTTAACATGACGCTTCGGTATAATTAAACAGTGCAACTCAGAAACTGGATAAGTATCATAACTTGCATAAGCTAACGTGCTTTCATCAGCTAAGCCACTCTCATTAATATCACAAAATAAACATGGGTTGTTTGGGTCTCTCATAATGAAGTTCTATCTATAAATTGAACACTTTAAAATTTCTTTTTTATAAAAATTAGAAAGTATTTTATAATATTTTAAACCTTTTCTTTTCCAGTTAATTTCTTTAATAGTTTCAACAGATGTGACTGCTTTTCCAGAGCCTATAAGTAAAATTTCATCGTAATCATTTAGGGAGTTAACTAATATCTCTTTGTTAATAATTTTACCTAATTTCTTTTTGAAAAAATTATAAGTAACACCTTTATAAATGTTTTTTGAAGGGGAATATACTGTGTTTTCTTTTGTAAAAAATATATTGGAAGTTCCACTTTCTAATATTTTTTTTTGAAAGCACAAAGCTACATCTGATGTAGTGTTATCCATCTTGGTTAAATACTTTAATATTAATTTATATTTTAAATTTTTTAGCTTTGGATCTACTCTTTTATAATTTATTAATTTTAAATTAAATTTAAGCTTAGGAGATTTTCTATCTCTTAAAGAAATAGAAATTATTTTTTTATTTATGGCCACTCTAAGAAGGTGGTTATAAGATCTAGTTTTATCAATATTTAATTTGATTATCTTAAGAATATCTTTTTCAATATTAATTCTATCTAATTTATAAACCTTTAATGATTTAATTAAATTTTTTATATGATTTTTAAAGAAAAGAATTTTAATAGGATTTCCTAAAATTCGCATGGTAGTAAACACACCTTTATCTCCCCAAAGATCCTTAAAATTAACTTCTTTGAGTGTTTTACGCTGATAAGATTTTTTTAATAAGTAAGTTGCCATTTTCAGTTAAAAAAGATTCTGGATGAAATTGAAAGCCATATACTTTTTCATTATTATTTTCTATA
>Ga0209709_10003013_pt1 | contig 14232 bp, 15 predicted proteins | sample ArcticOcean_MG_C_2_FD_187435 | JGI IMG/M metagenome (GOLD analysis project Ga0209709, IMG submission 187435) | Marine microbial communities from western Arctic Ocean - ArcticOcean_MG_CB4_136 (SPAdes) (version 2) | ecosystem: Environmental > Aquatic > Marine > Oceanic | place: Arctic Ocean... | reverse complement strand
AAAATACTCTTATTTTTTAAAAAAAAACTTTATCAAATTTGTATTTTTTTTATTGTCAACGTTAATTCTAACTTATTTATTTTACCCAGTATTTTGGAACAATCCATTAGCAATCTTTGATGCTATTAATTTTATGAGCAATCATTTTAATAACGTATGCACTTTAACGCTTGGAAAATGCATATTTTCAAAAAATTTAGAACCAACATATATACCAATATGGTTGCTGGTAAAATTACCAGCTATAATTTTATTTGGTATTCTTTTGCTACCTTTCACTGAAAAAAATATTTTTTTAAATAATGAAAATAAAATAATATTTGGAACGATACTTCTTTCTTCTATGTTAATTCCTTTAATTTTAATTTTTAGAAAAGTACATTTATATGATGAGCTAAGACAAATAATTTTTCTTATTCCACTATTATTTATTACAGGTATTACTTCATTATTTTACTTTTCAAAAAGATTTTTTTATTTTGTAACTTTTATTACTATTATAATTTTTTTAATTGAAAATATTAAAATCTATCCATATCAATATATTTGGTTTAACACCCCATCTAGAATTTTAAATTTATCAAAAAATTTTGAACTTGATTACTGGGGCATCAGTGGCAAAGAACTATCGAAACAGGTTGTTAAAATTAATAAAAATGTTAATAAAAAACCTTGTGTACTGTCTATTTGGACAACAAGCTTTTTTTTAAAAAACAAAAAATATTCATGTATTGATTCTTGGTCTAATATAGATAAAGATTACCCAAGACCCTTTTTTGCAGCGCAAAATGTACGTAATTTAAAAAAAAGCAAACCTTTTAAATGTGAAACAATTTATGAAAGTAAATTTAAACTACTATTTACTAATGAGGAATTTATTACTGGCAGATTATTAAAATGTATTTAGTTATTTTGACCTGTATTAAGTTCTTTTTTAACTTTAGAAATAAACTTATTAATTAATATTCTTTCATCTTCTTCTAGATAGTTTTCTTTTTCAATTGCTTTGTTCATTTCAATTTTAAGTGAATTAATCATCTCTTTTCTACCTTCTTTTGTAATAAAGTTATGTGTAATTTCATCTAATTGATTAAATTTTCTGCCTAATGTAAATTCAAATGCTACGATAAGAGCTATAGTTGCTATTATTATTTTGTATATATAATTTCTCATTTTATATTTAAAACTTTTTGCAATTCACCTTTTTCAAACATTTCCTTAACAATATCACAACCTCCAACAAATTTTTTATCAACATAAAGCTGAGGTATTGTTGGCCAATCGCTAAATTCTTTAATTCCATCTCTGATTTCCATGTCTTCTAAAACATTAATACCTTTAAAATCTATCTTAAGATGTTTTAAAACATTAGAAACAGCTAATGAAAATCCACATTGAGGAACATCTGGCGTCCCTTTCATAAATAGACATACTTTATTGTTACTAATTAATTGGTCTATTTTTCCTTTAATTTGTTCATTCATTTTATATCCTCAATAGTGTTTAATGCTAAAGCGTGAAGTTCATTTCCCATTTTACCATTTAATGCTTTATATACAAGTTTATGTTGTTCAATTTTAGTTTTACCAATAAAAACTTTTGATTTTATTGTCGCAGAGTAGTGATTTTCGTCTCCAGCTAGATCTTCTATATTTATTTCAGCATCAGGTATTGATCTTTTAATTAAATCTATTATCTCATTAACTTTTAAAGACATAAATTACTTAAAAACTCTATTAAAAATTATGTTAATTTTCTTTGTATGATATTTAAGGTCAAACATTTTATTAAGATCTTTAATAGAAATTTTTTTATTAATCAATGAATCATTAGCAAGACTTTCATAGAAAGGAATATCTTTTTCCCAAGTATTTTTTGCATTTTTTTGAACTATTTCATAAGCTTTTTCTCTTGAAAAGCCATGTTTAGTTAATTCTAGCATTATTCTTTGCGAAAAAATTAAACCTTTTGTTATGTTTAAATTTTTTAACATTTTTTTTGGATATACATTCATATTTTCTAAAATACCTTTTAATCTAAATAATGCAAAATCTAAAGTAATAGTTGCATCAGGACCAATATTTCTTTCGACACTAGAATGAGATATATCTCTTTCATGCCAAAGAGAAATATTTTCAAGTGCAGGTATCACATAACTTCTAACCATCCTGGCAAGTCCAGTTAAATTTTCACTCAAAATAGGATTTCTTTTATGTGGCATGGCTGAAGAACCTTTTTGTTTCTTATCAAAAAATTCTTCAACTTCCTGTAATTCAGTTTTTTGTAAATTTCTAATCTCAGTTGCAACTCTCTCAACAGATCCTGCTATAATTCCCAATATAGAGAAAAAGTAGGCGTGTCTATCTCGAGGTATTATTTGAGTTGATATAGGCTCAACCTTTAACCCTAACTTTTTTGATACATAAGATTCAACTTTATTATCAACGTTAGCAAAAGTTCCTACAGCTCCTGAAATTGCACACGTTGATATTTCTTTAATAGCACTATCGAGTCTTTTCCTGTTTCTTTTAAATTCTTCATAAAAACTTGCTAGCTTTAGACCAAATGTAGTTGGTTCTGCATGTATACCGTGACTTCGGCCTATGCAAATAGTATTTTTGTATTTTATAGATTTTTTTTTTAATACTTTTAAAATTTCATCAATATCTTTCCTTAAAATTATACTAGATTGAACTAATTGTATATTAAATGCGGTATCTAATACATCTGATGAAGTAAGACCTTTATGTAAAAACTTTCCTTCTGAGCCAACTTTTTCTGTAATCGAAGTTAAGAAAGCTATTACATCATGGTGAACTTTACTTTCTATTTGATGTATGCGCTCAACATTAATTTTTGCTTTTCTTTTAATTGTTAAAGCAACACCTTTAGGTATTACTTTAATTTTTTCCATAGCTTCAGCAGCTGCTATTTCAATACTTAACCAAATTTTGTATTTATTCTTTTCATTCCAAATTTCTTTAATTTCTTTTCTAGAGTATCTTTCAATCATAGTAAGTATGGTGGTTGCTCATAATTTTTTTGAGATTTTGTAAATATTTCAAATCCATCTTTAGTTACACCAATAGTATGTTCGAATTGTGCAGAAAGCATTTTATCTTTAGTAACTGCTGTCCACCCATCTTGGAGCATTTTAATATTATACGCACCACAATTTATCATTGGTTCAATCGTAAAAATCATTCCTGTCTTTAGCTTGATACCTTCACCTTTTCTTCCATAATGTAAAATATTTGGAGATTGGTGAAATATTTTACCTGTGCCGTGTCCACAAAAATCTCTTACAACGGAAAAACCTTTTTTTTCGACATAAGATTGAATTGATTCTCCTATGTCACCTAGCTGAACTCCTTCTTTAACAATAGATATAGCCTTCATCATAGATTGATATGTAGTTGAAACTAAATTTTTACTTTTCGTTGTAACATTTCCAACAAAAAACATACGACTTGTATCACCATGCCATCCATTTTTAATTGCTGTTACATCAATATTTACTATATCTCCATCATCTAAATATTTGTTAGTAGGAATGCCGTGACACACAACATGATTTACTGACGTACAGCAGGATTTTGGAAAACCCCTGTAATAAAGAGGTGCAGAAAAGGCATTATTATCTTTTATAAATTCATAGCAAATTTTATCTATTTTATTTGTTGTAACTCCAGGCTTTACAAAAGGTGTCACTTCATCAAGAGCATTTGCGGCTAAAGCTCCTGAAATCTTCATAAGATCAAAAGTTTCTTTAAAATTATTTGTCATAATTAATTTTTTTATTAAGTTTTATTTCTATATTATTTAACTTACAATCATAACAAAGAATATTCACTCCACTTTTTAAGGCTTTATTAAAAGCAATCTTATATTCTTTATCAATATCTTCAGCAATTCTAAACGAATCACATTCTTCTCTTTGTATAAGAAATAAAATAAAACTTTTATAACCATTTTTTTTAGCTTTCATGAGTTCATTTAAATGTTTTGTTCCTCTGGTTGTGACAGCGTCTGGAAATTCAGCTAAACCACTTTTTCTAACTAAAGTTACATTTTTAACTTCTAGAAAGCATTTTTCATGTTCATCGCTTAGCAAAAAATCAAATCTGGTATTTTCAGAATATTTAACTTCTGTTTTAATAGTACCATATTTTATAAGTTCTTTAATTTTCTTTTTCTGCAAAGCCTCCAAAACTATTTTATTAGTTAAAAATGTATTTACCCCAACTAATTTTTTATTAGCTTCAACTAACTGAAAAGTGTATTTAAGTTTTCTTTTTGGATCATTATTTTTAGAAAACCAAACTTTATTACCAGTTTTTAACAAACCTAACATCGATCCTGTGTTGGGACAATGTGCAGTAATTATTTTTTTGTTATACTTAATGTCTAAAAAAAATCTTTTGTATCTTTTAACTAACGTTCCATGTATTAATTTATCTTTAAATTTCATTTAATATAAATATTATCAGAATATGAAAAAAGCTAATAAAAAATTAAATGCTGCTATTATTATAATTGGTAACGAAATTTTGTCTGGAAGAACACAGGATGTAAATGTTGCTAATATATCAAATTGGCTTAATACCCTTGGAGTCAAGCTCGAAGAGGTTAGGGTCATTCCAGATATAGAAAAAATCATAGTAAAGACAGTTAATGAAGTAAGAAAAAAATTTGCATATATTTTTACTACAGGTGGCATTGGTCCAACACATGATGATATTACTTCTAAATCTATATCTAAAGCTTTTAATGTAAAATATTGCTACCACCCAGAAGCTTTTAAAATTCTAGAAAATTACTATGAAAAAGGAAAATTTAATGTTGGACGAAAAAAAATGGCTAAAACTCCCAAAGGTGCATTATTAATTTACAATCCTTCAAGTGCAGCACCAGGATTTTTTATTAAAAATGTTTATTGTCTACCTGGCGTTCCATCAATTTTAAAATCAATGTTAGGTGGATTAAATAATAAAATAATAGGTGGTACTAAGATTGAAAGTAAAACTTTAAGTTTAAGAACAGTTGAAAGTGAAATATCTGTTCCTTTAGAAAAAGTCCAAAATAAATATAAAAAGTTGGACATTGGAAGTTACCCGTTTTTTAAACAAGGTAAATTAGGAGTATCTTTGGTAATTAGATCTAATAAGACAAAACTTATTGAAAAATGCTTAAATGATATTCTTAAGTTTGTAAAAAAGAAAAAAATTCAAATTATTCAAAGAAGTTAAAATGACATATTATTTTGCATATGGAAGTAACTTACACCATTTACAAATGAAAAAAAGATGTCCCAATTGTACATTTATAAAAAAAATAGTTTTACATAATTATAATTTAACATTTCGAAGTAAATATGGAGTTGCTGATATTGAAAAAAAAAGAGGAAAAAAGGTTCTTGGAGCTTTATACATAATATCTAAATTTGCAGAAAAAAGACTAGACGTTTATGAAGAGTACCCAACACTATATAAAAAAATTTATTTTAAACATCAGAAAAAAAAAGTCATGACTTACATTATGCCAAAAAAATCAAAACTTGTACCTCCAACTACTCGATATATTAATATAATTAAACAAGGGTACAAAGATTGTAATATTAACGTAAAAAGCTTGAGTGATGCATTAATGCTTGTAAAACATCTTCGACGCTAATAGCAGAAATATCAGATGTATTTTTAATTTTTTTACTATCTAATATTATTAAATCTTTATATTCTGGAGCAAATTTTTCAGAGTTTGTTGGTCCAAATAATATTACCATAGGTATTTTAGCTAGAGACAACATGTGCATAACACCATTATCAATTGAAATTGCAAAATCGAGTCTTTTTCCTAAGCATGTAACAAGAGCAGGTGATGATAAATTGCTTTCATTTTCAGGAAAAAGTGCATTGGGAAATAATTTTTTAAATTTTTTTATTAAATTTTGATTTTTTTTTTCAATAAAAAAAACTGGCACTTTATTATTTTCAATTATTTTTTTGGTAAAATTTATAATATTTTCCATTGGCCATTCTTTTTTTCTATATATGTTTCCTTGTGTAATAGAAAAACCAACATAATTATTATTAGGAAGTAGTTTTTTTGATTCTAGCATATATTTATTATCAATTGTTTCTAAGCTAAAATCAGCTAACTTAAGATCTTTTTTAAAAGTTTTATTAATCACTTTTAAAATAGTATTGTTAATTTTAATTTCTTTTTTAACAACAATACTTGGTTTATTAAAAAAAAAATTAAAACATGTTGATATAAAAAAATTATGAGGAATCATTTTTAATATTAATGAGTTTCTAAATTTTGATTGAAGGTCTATTATTATATCGAACTTTTTAATATTTTTATTTTTCAGTTTTTTTTTAATTACAAATAAATGCCACCATCTGAATCCAAAATATTTAATATCAAGATTAATTGTAGTTATGTTGCAGTTTAGCTCACCCAAGCTTGTATTAAAATGATTTTGGTGTGAACATAAGTAATAAAAATTAGCTTTATTAAATTCTTCTTTTAATGAATTAATCAAAGGTAAAATTTGAATTGCATCACCAATTCCACCTCCAGAATTATAAAAAAGCACACGATTGATCATAATAAAAATATACAAATAATTGATTTACTTGGCTAATATAATAATCTAAAACATGTCTTTTTTAAGAACTTGCCCTCGTGGTGAAATTGGTAGACACAAAGGACTTAAAAGACAATACGATTATCTAATAACTCTCTGGACAACCTCAGTAGCTCTTGATTTAGCCTAATACTTGTTTGACTATTTAACAACTGTACGTATATCTGAAGGTATACAACATGGGCATTATAAAACAAAAACTGACACTCAAAGTGATACCCTTCACAGACTATGCAATAGAAATAAGAAAAATCTAATTAAGGAATAAATGGATCAGCTAATACCTGTAGTATATATGATAGGAGTTCTATTATTAGTTCTTCCAGCTTTTTTACAGTCTAATTCTAAATTAAAACAACTATTAACTAATCTCACTGTTTGGATTATCATAGTGCTTATAATTTTAACTTTTATTTATATATTTAAGAAATGAATTGTTTTTTGGAAAAATTAGAAAGATAAAATATGTATATTTCAATCACTGGAATAAAACCTAGAAATTTTTTTACAACTATAAGGTTTTGGATCTTTACAATACCAGCTTTTAGAGCAGCACAAAAATCTGAAGGTAATTTATTTTGTGAATCGAAAAAAAAAGATAGTTATTATCATACAATAACTGCATGGAAGAATAGAGATATGATGATGAAATATTTAACAGGTAAAGCTCATTCAAAAGCTATGAAAAACTTTAGTTTAATTGGTACAGGATCAACATACGGATATGAAGGAGATCAAATTCCGTCATGGGAAGAAGCTATTAAATCCTGGAATGAAAATTTTAAAGAACTCTAAAATTAAAATGCAAATAATTTCTTAAAGCTCATTCTTAATTTTTTTCATAATTTTTTTTACGTTAGGCACTTAAACCTTAATTTACTTTTTAGTGGTTAAGGCAATCAATCACTGAGTATATAGGTAGACTATAAGGTACCCTATTTGTGACGGGGTAATTAATCTTTTGGATTGATCCAAAATTCAAAAACCTTTGGGACCCACTATCAAAGCCCACTAGGAGCTGTGCGTAGCTCAGCGATAGGAACTAACTTCCCTCCACAGGAGCAACGAAAGTCCGTAGGGACTTTTGGTTGCGAGTGTAGGAGAAAAGAATTTTTACATGGAACAAATGCAACGAAAGCTCGTAGGAGCTTTTAGTTGCTACTGAACATAGAACAAATGTAGGCTGTGAATAAAAAACTGACACCTAAACTGACACCCTAATTCAAATATTAGTTGTAGTTTTAATTTTAATTCATTAAATGATATATAAAGTGAGTATATACATAGAAAGAAACAGGGCCCTCGTGGTGAAATCGGTAGACACAAAGGACTTAAAATCCTTGCCCTTTTGGGAGTGCCAGTTCGAGTCTGGCCGAGGGCACCAAAAGATATATTATGAATAGTAAATTGCATTTTGTAATTGATAAAACAATAAAAAATGGCTTTTTTAAAAAAACCATACTGAAGAAATATAAAAATTTTTCTCCAAAACTTGCAAATTTTATAATCGTTATTGGAGGTGATGGCTTTATGTTGGAAAGCCTAAAAAAATTTCAGAAATTTAATAAACCATTTTATGGTATGAACAAAGGAACTTTTGGTTTTTTAATGAATAAATTTGATTTAAAAAAAATTGACAAAAGGTTAAGTAGGGCTAAACAAATTAAAGTTTCCCCACTTGTTATGAATGCTATCACTAAAAATAATATTAAAAAAAATGCTATAGCAATTAATGAAATATCTTTGTTTAGACAAAGTAGACAAACGGCTTCATTAAAAATTCAATGTGGAAAAAAAATTTTAATTAAAAAATTAATTTCAGATGGAGTTTTAGTTTCTACACCCGCAGGAAGCACAGCATACAATATGTCAGTTCATGGTCCAATTCTATCGCTCGATTCAAATAAAATTGCCATTACTCCAATTAGTCCATTTAGACCACGAAGGTGGAAAGGTAAGGTTATTCCACATACCAATATTATTAAAATAAAAAATTTAAATATTAAAAAAAGGCCTATTAGTGTAGTAGCCGATAACATAGAAGTACGAAATATTAAAAGCGTCATTATAAGAGTTAATAACCTAATATCTTTTAAACTACTGTATGATTTAAACAGCAGTTTAACAAAAAAAATAAAACTAGAACAGTTAAAAAAACAAACTATTTAATCACAAGTATAAAATCACTTTTTTTATACTTGTGATTAATTTTAATTATTTTTTTTATTTTATATACAAGTATCTGATTAGTTATTATTTAAAAATGGTGCCCTCACACGGACTCGAACCGCGAACCTACTGATTACAAATCAGTTGCTCTACCAATTGAGCTATGAGGGCCTTAATCAAGTTTGTAGAATATTTTAAAATATTCTACAAGACTTATCTGCATCTTAGATTTTATTCCCTGATTAAAGTATAAATTTTAGTTATTGTTTTTTTATATGTAATATGATTTATAATTTAGATAACCATATAAACTAAACTAGTAAAATTTATGTATAGTAAATTCGGACAATTCATTGATGGTAAATGGCAACAATCTGAAAATAATAAAACTTATGATGTTATAAACCCTGCAACAGAAGAACTAGTGGGAAAAGCATCAAAAGCTTCATCAACCGATGTAGACAAAGCATTAAAGTCTGCTCAAGAAGGTTTCTTGGTATGGAAAAAATATTCACCATGGGACAGATCCAAAATTATTAGAAATATTGCAGATTTAATAAGAAAAAAAAATAATGAATTAGCAAAATGGATGACTCTAGAAACTGGAAAACCATTTTCTGAAGGTCTTGCTGAGGTAAGTGGATCTGCTGATATTTTTGAGTGGAACTCTGAAGAAACTAAAAGAATTTATGGACAGACTGTTCAAAGTAGATTTGAAAACACAAGAGTTATTATTAATTATGAGCCAATAGGTGTAGTTGCTGCATTGTCTCCATGGAATTTCCCTTTAATATTGGCTGCACGAAAAATATCAACTGCGATTGCAGCCGGTTGTTCAGTAATATGTAAACCAGATGTTATTACACCAGGAACTGTAATGGAGTTGGTCGATATAATTAATAAATGTGGTGTGCCTCCTGGCGTTGTAAATTTATTATCAGGCGATCCAGCTTCTATAGCATCTCAATTAATTTCTTCTGATATAATTAAAAAAATTTCATTAACAGGATCTACTAGAGTAGGAAGAATAATTTTAAAACAAGCTGCGGAAAAAATTCAAAGGGTCACTATGGAATTAAGTGGACATGCTCCATTTATTGTTCATGAAGATGCCAATATTGAAAAAGCTGTTGATATTGCAATGGCTGCGAAATACAGAAACAACGGACAAGTGTGCATTTCTCCTAGTCGTTTTTATATTCATGAGAGTAAAAAAGAACAATTTGCAAAATTATTTGTTGAAAAAACTTTAAAGTTAAAAATTGGTAACGGAATGGAAAAAAATGTTCAACTTGGTCCTATAACTACAAAAAAAAGATTAGAAGAAATTGAAAAACTAGTTGAATTAACAAAAAAAGAAGGTGCTGAAATATTATGTGGTGGCAAAAGGCCCTCTGGTTTTAATAAAGGGTATTTTTACGAACCAACAGTATTTGATAATGTGCAGGATAATTTTAAAATAATGACTGAAGAACCTTTTGGACCGCTTACACCTTTACTATCTTTTAAAAAATTTGATGACGTGATAGCTAAGGCAAATAATCAAGCAGCTGGTCTTGCAGGATATGTTTGTACAAATTCGATTGAATTAGCTAATAAAACTTCTGAGTCATTGGAAACTGGAATGGTAGCAGTTAATACTCCCTTTATTTCTAATGCCGAGACCCCTTTTGGAGGAATAAAACAAAGTGGATATGGCCGAGAAGGTGGCTCAATGGGAATAAAAGATTATCTTAATATTAAGTATACTCATCTTGGTATTTTAGGATAAATATTTTAATAAAAAATAATAAGAATACAATAGTTAATAAATATATGAGTATATAAAAATATAAAAATGTAAGCAGTAATAAAAAAATGCTTGCATCACGCTTAGTATTTATAGTAAATAATTTTAACAATGAATTTAATTCAACATTTTATTAACGGCAAGATTACTTCTGGAGAATCAGAAAGAGTTGGAAAAGTGTTTAATCCTGCCACTGGTGAAAAGGAGTCTGAAGTTAAATTGGGCTCAAAAGTTGATTTAGATAATGCAGTAAAAGTAGCAAAAAAAGCTTTTGAAACTTGGTCATTAACACCTCCAATTCAAAGAGCTAGAATAATGTTTAAATTTAAAGAATTGATTGAAAAAAATTTAGATCAAATAACAAAGTTGATTGTTTCTGAACATGGAAAAGTTTATGAAGATGCAAAAGGATCTCTACAAAGAGGATTAGAAATTGTCGAATTTGCATGTGGAATTCCTCAGTTGCTTAAAGGTGAGTTTTCTGAAAATGTTGGAACAAATATTGATAGTTGGTCAATTAGACAGCCTCTTGGTGTTTGTGCTGGAATAACACCTTTTAATTTTCCTGCAATGGTTCCAATGTGGATGTTCCCTATGGCAATTGCTTGTGGTAATACTTTTATACTCAAACCATCTGAAAAAGATCCATCTTGTTCAGTTAGATTAGCTGAATTATTAAATGAAGCTGGGCTACCGGATGGAGTGTTTAATGTTATCAACGGTGATAAAGAAATAGTCGACGCAATACTAATAAATAAGGATATTCAAGCTATAAGTTTTGTAGGTTCTACTCCTATAGCGAAGTATATTTATGAAAATGCTGCCAAAAATGAAAAACGTGTACAGGCTTTAGGTGGTGCAAAAAATCATTTAGTAGTAATGCCAGATTGTGATTTAGATCAGGCTGTAAATGGTTTAATGGGAGCAGCTTATGGATCTGCGGGTGAAAGATGTATGGCTCAGTCTGTTGCGGTTGCGGTTGGTGACACTGGAGATAAATTAATTAATAAATTAACTAAAAAAGTTGAAGCTCTAAAAGTAGGTCCAGGAATGGATAAAAATTCAGAAATGGGTCCTCTTGTCACAAAAGAACATTTAGATAAAGTTAAAAATTATGTAGATATAGGTATAAAAGAAGGTGCTAATTTAGTTGTAGATGGAAGAAATCTCAAATTACAAGGATACGAAAAAGGCTTTTATATCGGAGGATGTTTGTTTGATAACGTTAAAAAAAATATGAGAATTTATAAAGAAGAAATTTTTGGTCCTGTATTATCAGTTGTAAGAGTAAAAAATTTTAATGAAGCCACACAATTAATTAATGATCATGAATATGGAAATGGAGTAAGTATTTATACTAGAGATGGTGATGTAGGGAGGACATTTTCAAGCAAAATAAAAGTTGGTATGGTTGGCATTAATATACCAATACCGGTACCAGTAGCGTTCCATAGCTTTGGAGGATGGAAGAGGTCATTATTTGGTGACCAACATATGCACGGACCTGAAGGTGTAAGGTTTTATACTAAACTTAAAACAATAACATCAAGGTGGCCATCAGGATTAAGAGATAATCCAGAGTTTATAATGCCCACAATGAAATAAAATATGAAAAAATATATTTTAAATTTAATAAATTATTATAAACTTAAAAAACATAGACTCTTTAATGAATTTATTTTTTTTAACGACACGAAAATTAAAGCACTATCTGAAGTTTTGAATTATAAAAAAAAAGAAGAAGCAATAAATATAATTTTAGATTTTTATTCCAAATGTGATTTTCTATATGAAAATACCAAAATCCCAAAAGAATTAGAAATTGGAGGAACTTGGAAAAAATACATTCAAGCTATAAAAAAAGAACAAATTGACGTCCTATCAAAAAAAAATGTTAATGAAATTCTAATTTTTCATGAAAATATGTTTTACAACTGTTTAATTAAAGGTTTTATGCCTTATGCTTATTTTGAAAGTGTACAAAAAGATTATGGTGCAATTTTAAATTTTTTAAAAGATTTAGAATTGTACAATGTTATGTTTAAAAATTTTGATACCTTGCCAGTAAAAAATGATATTAAAAAATGGGGATTTAAACAGAAAGATAATAAAATCCATTTTGGATCAGCTTCATCAATGTTTGCAAAAAATTTAATTTTGGAATCAACTAAATTAATTAAAAAAAAGGAAAACATTAATATACTTGAAATAGGATCAGGATATGGTGCTTTAGCAGAAAGACTCTTTGATGTGAGTGAAATTAATTCACTAATACTTACTGATCTACCAAGCAGTTTATCTACAGCTTTTTACTATTTATCATCAAAATATGGTTTAGAAAAAGTTAAATTAATTTCATATAAAGAAGAGATTCAAAAATATTTATCTTTAAAAGATAAAAAAATATTATTAATTCCCACCAGCTTTTATGAAGAAATTAAAAACTTTAAAAATGTAGATCTTTTATGTAATTTTGCATCTTTCTCAGAAATGGACTTTACTACTATTAAGTTTTACCTAACTAATATGCCTAAAGATATTAAGCTGATTGTAAGTAGTAATAACAATGAAGAGACTTTTAGACAAAATCATCATGAAGTTATCTCTGATAAATTTCCAATAGACAAAGAATTTAATCAAGTTTTTTCATCGATCAGACTGCCATTTTTTTCAAACTGGCGTTATAAAACTTGTGTTTGGTATAAAGAAAACAACTAACTGCAATATTTTTACCCTTAAATTTTTCTTATAGTTGATAAGACTAATCCATTTCTTTTAACAATAGCAATATCTGTTCCAGGATACTTATCAAAACAGTTTATTTTAGTATCACCGAAAGTAAAAGCTACTCTATTAGACATAAGAATATAGTCAGCATCTTCTGCAGAAACAAATTTGTATTTTAAATCATATTTAATCATTTTAAAGTAACGTTTTGTTATTGAATCGTTAATACCACAGGTTGCAATTTTAATTTCGCTATTATTTTTAAATTTAACATGAGTTAAAAGTTCTTTAAGTGAAGTTCCCCAATAGTCATTTTCAAATTTTTTATATCTATTTTCTTTTTTACCATTAAATAAATTTAAATATGTATAATGATAAGGAGTAATGGTCACAAAACTGTAAAAATAAAAAACAAAAAAAGATAATAAAAATATTGATGTTACTTTTGACTTTATGTAATTAAAATTTTCTATTAAATAATATATTGTTAAAGCTGGTATAATGCATGTATAGGGAATTGCCCATAAAAATAATCTTAATCCGTCATAAATAGTAAATGGTAAAATAAATTGAATTACGCAAGGGAAAATTAATAACATTAGCAAGAAATATAATTTGTAATTAAAGAAATAGAATTTCTCTATAAAAAATTTTCTTCTACTAAAGATTAAAATTACAAAAATACAATAAGATATTAAAACATATTCAGGAGTTTTATAAAAAAAGTTTATTATGAAATAAAAATTTGGAACTTCGCTTGATAAATAATATTCACCATTTACTAAATTGTGTCTCCATCCAGTAATTAAATCACTTGAAATCCATTCTTGTATTAAAACAAGAGGTTGAAGAAAAATGTTTTGATGTACATCAATCCAAAATAATACTAGTAATA
>Ga0209709_10003012_pt1 | contig 14235 bp, 15 predicted proteins | sample ArcticOcean_MG_C_2_FD_187435 | JGI IMG/M metagenome (GOLD analysis project Ga0209709, IMG submission 187435) | Marine microbial communities from western Arctic Ocean - ArcticOcean_MG_CB4_136 (SPAdes) (version 2) | ecosystem: Environmental > Aquatic > Marine > Oceanic | place: Arctic Ocean... | reverse complement strand
GCCTTTCCTGGAGCCAAAATATTTTCTGCTTTTCCAAAATGCTCATTGTTACAAGCTATAACTGAAGCACCATTTAATAATGAAGCTAAGTTAATAGTTTTATTTGCAAAGTTATTATTTTCTTTTGATATGCTTCCATAAAGTCTTAATCTTGCAACTCCACCATCTGGAAATATATTTAATTTTACATGTGTAAAAATAGATTTAGAAGAAGAGCTAAATATATGATGACTGTTTGCTTTTGTTTTTTTTTTAATAATTAAATTTTTCCATTTAAAGTTTTTAATATTATTTAATTTTGAGTAACAACCCTCTAAAGAAACCATAGATGGTTGATTGCCATTAAAATATGAAGTATCAACATTTACTTTACTTATTGATCCTGGTTTACCTAGTTTAATAATTAAAAAGTCATGTCCAGGGGTTCTTTTTCTCCTAGATTCCCAACCATCCATCCATTTACCATTTTTATCAAACAATCCTTCTTTAAATACTGGTGACAAAGGATCAATAATTCTATTTGCTGAAGCAAAAAAATCATCAGTTTTAAATATAACTTTAGAACCTAATCTTGGTTGAGCTAAATCAATAAGTCCGCCTTTAAAAATAATTTTTTTGTTCATTAATTTGGGTAATTTTTAATCCAGTGATTAGCTATGTCAATTCTTTTACAAATCCACACATCTTCATGTTTTTGTATATAATCTAAAAACCTCTTTAAAGATTGAATTCTTCCAGGCTTTCCAATTAATCTACAATGTAATCCTACAGACATCATTTTAGGGTTTGTTCTTCCTTCTTCATATAGAGTATCAAAGCTATCTTTTAGGTATGTAAAAAAATGATCACCTGTATTGAAGCCTTGATTGGTTACAAATCTCATGTCATTATTATCAAGAGTATAAGGAATAATTAATTGTTTTTTTTTATTTCTAATTTCCCAATAAGGTAAATCATCACTATAAGAGTCACTATCATATAAAAAACCACCATTTTCAAAAACTAGATCTCTAGTATTTGGACCACATCTACCTGTGTACCAGCCTAATGGACGTTGGCCAAAAATTTCCTTAATTTTTTTAATTGCAAGTTTCATATGTTTTTTTTCTTCGGTTTTTTTTATATTTTGATAATCAACCCACCTCCAGCCATGAGCAGCTACTTCATAATCTGAATTTTTTATAGCCTCACATATTTCAGGATTTTTTTCTAAAGCCATGCCGACACCAAAGATTGTTAAGGGTATTTTTTTTTCTTGAAATAATTTGTGTAGCCTCCAAAAACCACTACGTGAACCATATTCATATAGTGACTCCATATTAATATGTCTTCCTTTTACAGGTTGAGCTCCAATAATTTCTGATAAGAAAATTTCAGAATATTTATCACCGTTTAGTACACAATTTTCTGCTCCTTCTTCATAGTTTAAAACTATTTGAACTGCTATACGTGCATTATTTGGCCAAGATATTTTTAATTGGTTTGACCCATAACCAATCATATCTCTTGAAGATTTTTTACTCATTAGCTTACTATATTTGATTATTAAAATCTTAACAGTTTAATATTTAGAGCTACCCTGTTTAATTGCATTACTTAATTCTTCAAATTCTTCACAACCACAATTTTCTAAAACTTTAAGTCTTTCTTTAGCTTTTTCGATTCTATTAGTATTGACATAAAGTTCACCAAGATATTCATTAATTCCAAAATGATTTGGACTTAAAGCTAAGCCTTCAAGATAATATTTTTCTGCAATTTTAAAGTTGCCAATTTTTCTAGAAGTAAAGCCTAAATAATTAAGTGTATCAGAATGATTTGGTTTTTCTTTGTTGGCAACAACCAAGTATTCTAATGCTTTTTTAAATCTTTTTTTTGCTTTTTCATTTTTACCTTTTGTTTCATATTTTTTAGCTTGTATAATCAGATTTAAAGCCTTTTTAAAATTATTTACTTTAGAGGATTCACTACCATTTGTTGCAGCCGCAAAAGCTGATGAAGTAAAAAATATTGAAATTAAAATAGTGATTAAATATTTTTTTTTCATAATTATAAAAATTTTTTCATTTTATTTAATGCTTTTAATTGAAGTCCATTTCTCAATAAATTTTTTTTTATAGATTTAGCTGTGTTTAAAGAACTTGTGTTATCACCGTGAATACAAACAGAATCTATCTTGCAAGGTATCTGTTTACCGCTAAGACAATTTAATGCCTGATTTTTAACCATAGTTAAAACGTGTTCTTGTGCGATTTCAGGGTCAGTAATAAGTGCTTCTGGTTTCGATCTAGATAGTAAATTACCATCATCTTCATAATTTCTATCAGCAAAAATTTCACATGCAATTTTGATATCTAATTTTTTAGCCGCTATTTCCATTTTTGAACCTGTCGGAACAAGATAAATAATATTTTTGTCTATCTCATATACAGTATTTGCTATTATAGTTGCTAGTTCTAAATCCTCACAAGCCATATTATTTAAGGCTCCATGTGGCTTAATATGTGTAACATTTTCATTTTGCTTTTGAGCAATAATTTGAAGCACTTCATATTGTTCAATAATTAATTTTTTTATTTCTATTGAATTTAGATTTATTCTTTTTCTCCCAAAATTTTCAGGGTCATTAAAAGAAGGGTGAGCACCAATACTAACGCCATTTTTTTTAGAAATCTTAACTACTATTTCCATTGTTTCTTTATCTCCCGCGTGGTAGCCACAGGCAATATTTGCAGAATTGACTATATTCAATAAATCTGGATCATTCATTGTAGAATGAAACTTAGATTTTTCACCTAAATCACAATTGATATTAATTTCCATAGTCTTAAGTCTTTAGTATAACATAACATGATTAAAAATATATCTAATCTTGGTGATGCCGCAATTTATTGTGATTTTGGTTCAGAAGTTAATGAGTCAGTAAATTCTGATGTTATAGATTATTTTAACCATCTTAGAAATTTAGTTAAAGAAGAAAAAATTCAAGGAATAAATAATTTAACACCATCATATAATAAATTAATAATTAGTTTTGATTTATCTGTAACTAATTTTTTAAAATTAAAGGACAAGATTCAAAATTTAAATGTTAAAAAAAGGATAAAAAATAATTCAAAAAAAATTGAAGTTCCAGTTTGTTGCGATGGAGATTATGGACTTGATTTTGATAGGCTGACTAAAAAATTAGATTTATCTAAAGAAGAAATATTAAAGCTTTATTTTGACAATGAGTACTTTTGTTATATGACAGGTTTTATTGCAGGGATGCCATTTTTGGGTGATTTAAATGAAAAAATTAGATGCAATAGATTAGAAAGTCCTAGAGTTAAAGTCCCAGAAGGGGCAGTGGGTATTACCGAGCAATTTGCAAATATTTACACTTTTGAAAGTCCTGGAGGCTGGAATATAATTGGTAAGACACCTAAAAAAATATTTAAAAAATTAAACTTACAGGATCCTGCAATAATTAAACCAGGAGATAGAGTTATTTTTCATCAAATATCTAAAAAAGAATATTTACAATTTAATGACTGATACTTATTTTAAAATATTGAGATCAGGGATTAACACCACCATACAAGATGATGGTAGAAAACATTTATACCACATAGGAATTGCAGTTAGCGGAGCTATTGATCAAAGAAATTATAAACTAGCAAATAGTATTGTAAATAATAAATTAACTGAAGCTGTAATTGAATTTGCTTACCAAGGACCTTTGCTAAAACTGAAAAATGGAAAAATTAATTTTGCAATAACAGGAGATATATTTTTTAATATAATTAGAAATAACTTTGAAATTGAAAAAGGAAAATGTTATCAAAATTATGTTTTAGATGACGGTGAACAAATAGACATTATTTCAACAAAAAAATCTGCTTATGGATATTTATCGGTAAATGGAGGATTTAAATTAAAAGAAATATGGAAAAGCTATTCAATAAATACAAAAGCTCAAATAGGATCTAATGATGGAAAAAAATATTCTACAAATGAAAAAATTCTTATTAAAAAAACAATTATAGAAGATATACCAAAAAAAAAAATAGATTATAAAAATACTTTTAGTAATACAATTAGAGTCATAAAAGGAACAAATTTTGATTATTTTTCTAATAAAGCTAAAGATATTTTTTTTAACAAAACATACTCAGTAACTCGTCTTGTAGATAGAATGGGAATGAGATTAGATGGACCAAAATTAGAAAATATAGTCAATACAAATATTAAATCAGAAGGATTGATTAGAGGAGTCATTCAAGTTCCTGCAGATGGAAAACCAATAATTTTACTTTCTGACCATGGAACAATTGGAGGCTATCCAAAGATAGCAACAGTTATTTCTGCAGATTTAGATGGAGTTGGTCAATTAATGCCTGGCACAAATATAAATTTTAAAGAAGTAAACCTTGAAGAAGCTGAAAATATATTTAAAGCATATAGTCAAGAAACAAATAATTATATAAATGAATCTAATTAGAAATTTACCTGGTCCATTATTAGTTTTTATGGGCGCCTGCAGTCTAAGTTTTGGAGGTTTAATTGTTAAATCATTCGAAGGATCAACATTATGGCAGATCTTGTTTTGGAGAAGCATTTTTTTTACACTTGTTGTTTTAATCTATCTAATAATTTCTTATAAAAAAAAAATTTTTAAATCTTTTTATGATTCGGGGATACCAGGTTTTTTAGGAGGGTTTATCTTATCTATTGGTTTTTGCGGCTATGTTTTTTCCATGTACAATACGACAGTAGCTAATGCTAATTTTATAATACAAACACAAACAATTTTTTTAGCAATATTTGGATATATTTTTTTAAAAGAAAAGATATCCACAATAACTTTGGTTTCAATTATTTTAGCTATATCAGGAATAGTGTTGATGCTAGGCAATTCCCTATCGGCTGGTGATATGATGGGTAACTTAGGAGCTTTTACAATGCCCATCTCTTTTGCCACGCTTATACTTATTATTAGAAAATATCCTAAAGTAGATATGGTGCCATCTCAATTCATAGCGGGCGTTTTTGCAATAATTATCGGATATGTGTTTTCTAATAATATTAATGTTTCATATCATGATATTTTTTTGGGATTTTTAGCAGGTTTTTTTCAAGTAGGTTTTGGTTTTATTTTTATAACAATAGGTGCTAGGAGAACACCTGCTGCAATGGTAGGAGTTATTATGCTTACAGAAGCAGTTTTAGGTCCTTTGTGGGCTTGGCTTTTTGTAAATGAAACACCACCATTAATAGTTTTGGTTGGTGGAACAATTGTAATATTTGCTGTCTTGCTTCAATTTTACAACCTACATATTCCAAAAAACAAAAATATTATTAACAATTAACTTTTGATGATTATTGGATGAAATAATTTATAATAAAAAGTAGAAGAAAATAAAAATGCAAAATTACAATTCAATAGCTAGTAAATTAAAATTTGAAGGAAGAGCTTTTATTGGTGGTAAATATGTTGATGCTATCGATGGAAAAAAATTTGAAAGTATAAATCCAGCTACAGGAGAAACACTTTGTTCTGTAGCTAAATGTAATCACAAAGATGTAGACTTAGCAGTTAAAATTTCAAGAAAAGCTTTTCAAAGTGGAATTTGGTCAAGAACATCTCCAGAATTTAGAAAAGATATTTTACTTAAATTTGCAGAACTACTGAGACAGCATGGAAAAGAAAATTCTGTTCTTGAGTGTGTTGATACTGGAAAATTAATTGGAGACTGTATAAATGAAGTTGCAAATGATGCTCCAATGCACTTTCAATGGTATGGAGAATTAATAGATAAAGTATTTGGAAAAGTTGGACCTACAGAACCATCAATAACTAGTTTAATTGTAAAAGAACCAATTGGTGTTATTGCTGGAGTTGTTCCTTGGAACTTTCCTTTGATGATGGCAGTTTGGAAAATGGCACCAGCTTTAGCAACAGGCTGTTCAGTAATAATTAAACCTGCTGAAGATTCTCCACTCACTGCAATTAGAGTTGCGCAGATTGCTAAAGAAGCAGGAATTCCAGATGGAGTTCTAAATGTCATTCCAGGCTTTGGTGATGTTGGAGAAGCATTAGGAAGACACAATGATGTTGATGCAGTTTCATTCACTGGCTCAACAGAAGTTGGTGGTTTATTTATGAAATATTCTGGCGAAAGTAATTTAAAAACTATTGGTTTAGAAATGGGAGGAAAAAGTCCTTTTATAGTTTTAGAAGATGCAAAAATAACTGATGATTTAATAAATAATGCAATTAATTCTGCTTTTTGGAATGGTGGTCAAAATTGTTCTGCAAATATGCGTCAGATAATTCATAGAAAAGTTAAAGACGAATTTTTAGATAAAGTTTTAAAAAAAGTAAAATCTCTTAAAGTTGGAGATCCATTAAATCCAGATAGTAATATGGGGTCAATGATTTCCAAAAAACATTTAGCAACAGTTGATGGGTATATTCAAAAAGGTATTGATGAAGGAGCTAAACTTTTATTCGGTGGTATTTCGGATGAGGATCAAAAAGGATTTTTTGCAAAACCAACTATTTTTGATGATTTAAAAGAGAACATGACAATCGCTCAAGAAGAAATTTTTGGTCCAGTTCTAGGAGTAATTGTGATTAAAGATACTGAAGAAGCTTTAAAAATAGCAAGTAATTCCAAATACGGTTTACATGCCAGTGTATTTACTCAGGATATTAATAAAGCATTTCATATAGCTAAAAGTTTACCGTGCGGAACAGTTTCTATTAATACATTCTCAGAAGGTGATATTAAAACACCTTTTGGTGGATATAAACAGTCAGGTTCATTAAACAGAGACCAAGGAACAGAAGCATTAAATCAGTATCTTCAAACTAAAACTATTTGGATTAGTCACTCATAATATAAATACAGCCGTTCACACTAAACAATTTATTTAAGCTCAAGATCTTCCTATAAAAATTAATTGATTCTAATTATCATTCTCCAACGATGTTCTGGACAGTGGTGAGCACAATCATGATTGAGTCTATAGAAAGTGAAAGTTTAGCAGAAATTAATGGATTTTGTTTAATACTTCATAAAATTAAAGAAGAAATAGATAAAATTCAATCAGGAGTATTTGATAAGATTGACAACTCCTTAAGAATGCGCCACATACACGCGTTGAATTAGCATCTAATAAATGGGATCATAAATACGAAAGGGAAGAGGCTGTTTATCCTTCAGAATTTTTAAGAATAATTAAATATTGGCCTCCAGTTGCTAGAGTAGATAATGTGTACGGTGATAAAAACTTATTTTGTACTTGCTCATCGATGGATGAATACAAGGACACAACCGCTTAGAAGTTTATTAAAATGAAAATTGCTGTAGTAGGATCGGGAATCTCTGGATTAAGTGCCGCATATTACTTGTCCAAAAAACATAAAGTAGACTTATTTGAAAAAGAAAGCCAATTTGGTGGTCACACAAACACAGTAAAAGTAATTTATAATAATGAAAAAGAAATAGCAGTAGATATTGGTTTTATGGTTTTTAACCAAAAAACATATCCAAATTTAATTAATTTTTTTTCAGAAAATAAAATTGAAATTGAAAAAAGCGACATGTCATTTTCAGTATCAGTAAGTGGAAGTGACATAGAATATTGTGGCAAAGGTATACAGGGAATTTTTTCAAATAAAAAAAATTTATTTAATCTAAAGTTTATTAAAATGTTTTTTGAAATAATTAGTTTTTACAAAAAATGTGAAAAAATAGATATTAAAAAAAATAACCCAAAAACATTAGGAGAATATTTAAAAGAAATAAAAATTTCAGATTATTTTATCAATTATCATATTATTCCAATGGTATCAGCAATTTGGTCAATGCCCCCATATGAAGCGTCACAAATGCCATTAATATTTTTTTTAAATTTTTTTAGAAATCATGGTTTGTTTAAATTAAAAGATAGACCTCAATGGTATACAGTAACAAATAGAGGTAAAACATATGTTGATAAAGTTATCAATCAAATTAGTGGAGAGCATTTTAAAAATTACAATATAAATAAAATTGTCAGAAGTGACTTAAGTGCAAAAGTTTTTTATGGAGAAAATAACAAGTTTTTTGATTATGACAAGGTTATAATTGCAACCCATGCAGATGAAGCATTAAAGATAATTGAAAATCCAACAGCTGATGAAGTGTTAATATTAAAAAATTTTAAGTATAGAGAAAATGTTGCCATTATCCATTTTGACGAAACTATTATGCCAACAAATAAGAAAGCCTGGTGTTCTTGGAATTCTTCAATGAGCACAAACAATATTGAAAAAACAACAGTTACATACTGGTTAAATCAGTTACAAAATTTAAAAATAGATAAAGATATATTTTTAACAATAAATCCATTTAGAGAAATACCTAGTGATAAAACATTTAAAAAGGTTATATTTACTCACCCTTATTATGATGTGGAGACATTATCTAACCAGAGCAAATTATATAAAATTCAAAATAAAAAAAATACTTTATTTTGTGGAAGTTATTTTGGTTATGGTTTTCATGAAGATGGAATAAAATCCTCAATTGAAATGCTGAAAACACTTAATGATTGAAAATTCGTTTATTTATACAGGATCAGTAACTCACAAAAGATTTAAGCCAAAGATACATTCTTTTAGCTACAAAGTATTTTCTTTGCTCATAGATTTATCAGAAATAGATTTTTTGGATCAAAATTTAAAAATATTTTCTTATAATAAATTTAATATTATAAGTTTTTATAATAAAGATCATGGACCAAGAGATGGAAGCTCTCTTAAAAATTGGGTTGTAGCTAATTTAAAAAAAAATAATATAGAAACAAATGATGTCCAGATAAAACTTTTATGTTATCCAAGGATATTTGGCTATGTATTCAATCCATTAAGTGTTTTCTATATTTATGATAAAAATTCAAATTTAGTATCAATCTTGTATGAAGTTAAGAATACATTTGGTGAACAGCACACGTATATTTTCAAAATCAAAAAAGATCAAAATTTAATACAACATGTTTGTAAGAAAAAATTTCATGTTTCTCCTTTTTTAGAAATGAATTGTATATATTTTTTTAGACTATTAAAACCTTGTAATAAAATTTCTGTGATTATTGATCTACAAAATCTAGAAGGTAAAATTCTTTATGCCTCACAGGATGGTGTTAAAAGTGAATTAAATAACAAAACTTTAATTAAATCTTATTTAAAACATCCATTAATGACATTTAAAATTATTCTAGCGATACATTTTGAGGCATTTAAATTGTGGACAAAAGGAATTAAATTCATAAAAAAAAAAATTAAAATTAAGAATAACATAACAATTGAAAACTAATGTTGATTTATAAAATTTCTGATTCAATCGTATTCAATTCATTAAAAAATATCAAATATGGTTTTCTTAAGATTACAAAAACTAATGGAGAAATTCTAAAATTTGGAAATCCCGAACATAATCTAAAAGTTTCTGTAGTAATCACAAATGAAAGTCTTACTTATAATTTGATTAAAAATGGAAGCACAGGTCTAGGAGAATCATATATGAAAGATTTTTTTACAACAAATAATCTTTCTGATTTAATTGAACTAACTGCAAAAAATATAAAGATTATTTATAAATTCTCAGGTATTTTTGATTTGCCATTGATTAACTTTATTAAAAACAAAATTATAAAAAACACAAAAAGTCGAAGTAAAGAAAATATTGCTAAACATTATGATTTGGGAAATGATTTTTTCTCTCTATGGCTTGATAAAACTTTAACTTACTCAAGCGCTATTTTTGATAACCCTAATCAAGAGCTTTTTGATGCACAGAACAATAAATATCAAAAATTAATCGATCTTTTAAAACCAGCTACTGGCAGTAAGATTTTAGAAATTGGATGTGGTTGGGGTGGTTTTGCTGAGTATTTGGGTACTAATTATGATGTTAAATTAGATTGTATAACTATTTCAAAAAAACAATTCGAATTTGCAAAAGAAAGAATTCATAAATGTGGACTTAGTGAGAAGGTCAATATTGAAATAAAAGATTACAGAGATTTAAAAAATAAATACGATCATATAGCATCTATAGAAATGATAGAGGCGGTGGGTCAAAATTATTTAGATAGTTATTTTAATACAATTAAGAATAATTTAAAACCATCGGGTACGGTGGGCATACAAGCTATAACTATCGATGATAGTTTGTTTAATCGATATAAAAATAAACAAGATTTTATCCAAAAATATATTTTTCCTGGTGGTTTTTTACCATCTAGAAATGAATTACAGAACTATGTTGATACTAATGGTTTAAAATTTGGTGATTACAATTCATACGCAAATCATTATTCCGATACTTTAATTATTTGGAGGGAAGTATTTAATAAAAAGTGGGATTTAATTAAAGAACAAGGTTTTGATTTAACTTTTAAAAAAATGTGGCAATTTTACTTTTCTTATTGTGAGGCTGGTTTTAAATCAAAAAATATAGACTTGATTCAATTCTCATTGTGCAATAAATAAACCTATGAAAATTATATTTGCTTTCATTATTACAATCTTATTAACTAACTGCTCAGGAAACAATATGAAACCAGTAGACTTTAAAGATCAAAAACCAAGATTAATTATAGAAGATTATTTATCAGGTAATGTAAAAGCTTGGGGAATTCTACAAAATAGATCGGGAAAGGTAATAAGGCAGTTTTCTGCTGTTTTAAATGGTAAATGGGATGGTAAGCAATTAATTTTAGATGAAAAATTTATTTGGAATGATGGTGAAGTTCAAAAAAGACAGTGGACTATTAATAAGATTGACGAACATTACTATGAAGGTACAGCTGGCGATGTAGTTGGCAAAGCTAAAGGATATTCTTATGGACCAGCATTTAAATTTGAGTATGTTTTATTAGTACCCATTAAAGGCAAAGTGATGAAAATTACATTTGATGACTGGATATTTATGCAAGATGAAAGAGTTGCAATCAATAGAGCAACAATGACTAAGTTTGGGATAAAGGTTGCTGAACTTACAGTTATGTTTGTTAAGGATTAGTAATTTATTTTTTTCATCCCTTTTTCAACAATTTTAAAATAAATATTATTTGGAAGTATTCTTAATATTTTCATTATAAATGTAAAAGCTTTTGGAAAGTGAATCTCGAATCCTTTTTTTTTGATTAAGCCTAGGTAGATTTGTTCAGCTGCAAATTCAGGTGACTTTATCATTGGCATTGGAAAATCATTTTGATCTGTCATTGGAGTTTTAATAAATCCTGGGCTTATTAAAGTCACTCTTACATTTTTTCTTTTCATTTCAAAATATAAACTTTCTGTAAAACTAGTAAGAGCAGATTTCGAAGCACAGTAAGCACCAGCTGCTGGTAAACCTCTGTACCCAGCAACAGAAGAAATGACAGATATTTGGCCACCTTTTTTTTCATTATAATAACTATAAACAGAATTTATAGAGTTCATTGCACCAAAGAAATTAACTTCCATAATTTTTTTTATCTTATCTAAATTAAATTCTTTTTCTGATTGTGGGTCATGAATTCCAGTTCCAAAAACACAAATTTCAATATTTTTAAATTTTTCAATAATTTCTTTAAATACAGAATTGCACTTATTGATATCAGTTACATCTAAAGGAAATGACTCGATATTTGGATATTTATTACTTAATTCTTTTAATAAATTTTCTCTTCTAGCAGAAGCTGCAACTTTCCAGCCCTCATTTGCGAATTTTATAGCTAAGGACCTGCCAATACCACTACTAGCCCCTGTTATCCAAATTTTTTTATCCATTAGTTAAGTTTAAACTTCTTTTTATAAAAATGTAATAATAAATATGCGACAAGATGTAAGTAGATATAAATAAATTTAGTTTATATCTCTTAGAAATGTCTATCTTAAAATCAAAAAAATTTATTTTTCTAGGCCTATTTGTTTTTTTATCGTTTTTTATGTCTTGGTGGGGAGGATATATTTCAAGATACTATAAAGAACCATGGTATTCTGAGCTAGTTAAACCTTCTTTTAGTCCACCTGATTGGATATTTGCACCTGTTTGGATAACTTTATATTTATTAATGGGCTTTGCAATTTGGTTGATATGGTTAAACCCAAAAAAAACTCAAAAAGTTTTTACAATTTATTTTACACACTTATTTGTTAATGCTAGTTGGAGTATAACTTTTTTTGCATTTCACCAGGTTTTTGCATCATTGTTAATAATTGCTTTAATAATATTTTTTGTAATTTGGTTAGTTAAACTTTATTACCCAATTAATAAAATTAGTGCATTGTTGATGCTTCCTTATATAGCTTGGTTGGGGTTTGCTTTTTCATTAAATTACTCTATTTTTGTTTTAAATTAATATATAATATATTTACTGTAATTTTTGATTGATGGACGATGTTGTAATAATAGGTGGTGGAATAATAGGAGTAGCTACAGCTTACTTTTTATCTAAAGAAGGTAGAAAAGTTAAAGTTATTGAAAGAGACCCTACTTATAAAACTGCATCTTTCCCTTTATCGCTTGGTGGATTTAGAAGACAATTTTTTCAAAAAGAAAATATTTTACTAGGTAAATTTGCTAGAGAGTTTATTTTTCAAATACCAGACTTATTAAAAACAGAAAAAAATCCTAACCCGACTGCAAGTATGGTTACAAATGGATATTTATTAATGTTTGGTCCAGAACACGCTGAAGAACAATATAAAGCTTTAGAAAATCATAGAGCTTGTGAAGCAGGAACAAAAAATATTAAAGGATCCGATTTATCAAAAATATTCCCTTATATAAATAATGAAGGAATTGAGACAGCAACTTACACTGACAATAAAAGTGAAGGTTGGATTGATCCATTTATGTTTCATGGTGCACTTAAAAGTAAAGCAATTGAACTTGGAGCTGAATTTGTTAAAGGTGAAGTAAAAAGTATTTCTGAAATAAAAGCCACAACTATTGTTTCGGCAGCAGGATGTTGGACTAAAGAACTTCTAAATGATATACCAGTTGTTCCTCAAAAACATACTGTGTTTAGAGTTAAGTGTCCTACACATATTCCTGAAATGCCATTAACAGGAGACTTAACAACAGGTGTCTATTGGAGACCTGAGGGTAAAGAATATTTAGCCGGATCACCAAATTCAGTATTTGATGCAATAGATTTAGAGCCTGCATGGAATGATTTTGAGGAATTAGTTTGGCCAGCACTAGCAGAAAGAATTCCTGCATTTGAGAAATTAAAATTAACAGGAGGTTGGGCAGGATATTATGACTGCAATAAACTAGATAATAATGCTGTTGTTGGTAAACATCCTAAATATGACAATGTTTATATAGCATCAGGATTTACAGGTAGAGGATTAATGCAAGCACCTGGAATTGGCAGAGCTTTAACCGAATTAATCACAACAGGTTCTTATCAAACAATTGATATTAGTGATTTTTCAGTTGAAAGAGTATTAGATAATAAGGCTAGACCAGAACCCTACGTTTTGTAATTAATTACGTACCACAAAAAGTTTGATACTTATGATCACCTAAAGGTGCAGCTGATTGATAATCAATAATGTTTTTTTGATTTTGATAAGGCTTTTCTAAAAATTTAGTTAATTCTTTTAATTGAGTAAAATCATTATTATTTGCAGCCTTTAACACTTCTTCAACTTTGTGGTTTCTGGGTATGATTAGAGGATTAACAGATTTCATTAAATTTAAATGTTTTTCAAATGTATTATTATTTAATTTTAACCTTTCTTCCCATTTTTTTTTCCATATAAGAAAATTTTCATCTTTATAAATTTCATCATTTTTAACTTTTTTATTCATTAAAAAACAAAAAGTATTTGTATAGTCAGCTTTATTTTGATGCATCCATGTTAATAAATCTAAGATCAAGACTTGATCTTTTGTATCTTCGCCAAACAAACCTAACTTGTCCCTCATCATGTTAAGCCATTTTATTTCATAGTTTATTTCAAAAGTATTTATTGTTTCAGTTGCTATCTCAATTGCTTTGTTTTTGTTTTCGTCAATTAAAGGTATTAAACATTCTGCGAACCTAGCTAAATTCCACTTTGTAATACTTGGTTGATTGAAATAAGCATATCGTCCTAATTCATCTATAGAACTAAATACAGTTTGAGGATCATAAGTATCCATGAATGCACAAGGACCATAATCAATTGTTTCACCAGAGATAGTCATATTATCTGTATTC
>Ga0209709_10003010_pt1 | contig 14238 bp, 15 predicted proteins | sample ArcticOcean_MG_C_2_FD_187435 | JGI IMG/M metagenome (GOLD analysis project Ga0209709, IMG submission 187435) | Marine microbial communities from western Arctic Ocean - ArcticOcean_MG_CB4_136 (SPAdes) (version 2) | ecosystem: Environmental > Aquatic > Marine > Oceanic | place: Arctic Ocean... | reverse complement strand
ATTTAAAAACTTATTATTAGATAACTTAAGTGGTGTAAAAATTAATGAAAATAAAAAACCTATTAACATTGCGGTAATTGCTACAGCAATAGTCATTAGAGTTGCATAAAACAACTCGTCTCCCCAGCCTGTTTTTCCGAAAGTTAAAAGATCCATATCGAAAGGGCGGCTAAAATTAATAACCGCCTTTTCAAAATATTAATTACATAGAAGCATCAAAGCCAAAATGCTTGATCGCTAATTTGCTGATGACACCATCTTTTCTTGCTTGATCAATGGCTTTGTTAAAAGCTTTTAAAAGCTCAGCATCTCTTTCTCCTAGGATTCCACCTAATTGAGAGGCTTGTCTTAACCCAACTCCAACACCATTACCAAAAGCACCACCTGAAAAAGTTGGTCCAACTAATACAACTGATTTTCCCGATTTATCTGCGTAATCAGTAAATGCAACTGCGGCAGCTAATGCAACGTCACATCTTCCAGATGTTAAGTCTAAATTCACTTCATCTTGAGTTTTGTAAGTTCTAACATTTACTTTACCTACATCACCAGATTCTAAAAAGTTTTGGTGAATAGTTCCGGTTTGTGTACAAACAGTTTTTCCGGCAAGAGCGGCAGTTATAGTTTTAAGAGTTTTTTTAACACTTCCGCCACCTAAAGATAAATTAATACCCTCTGGCGTGTCCATGTCTTCTAAACTTGAACCCTTCATTACCGCAAGAGATGCTACTTCATCAGCATAACCTTGTGAAAATGTTATAACTTTTTTTCTTTCATCAGTGATTGACATACCTGCCATAATTGCATCAAATTTTCTCATTTGAAGAGCTGGTATCATCCCATCCCAATCTTGCTCAACAACTTCACACTGTCTTCCAATGTATCTGCAAAGCGCATAAGCTAACTCAACCTCAAAACCAATAAGTTTACCCGATGCATCCTTAGAGTTCCATGGTGGGTAAGCACCTTCTGTTCCAATCTTTATTTTATCAGCGTAAACATTTCCGATTAACAATAAAGAAGCAAGAACAGTTAAAATTATTTTTTTAAATATATTCATTTTTCCTCCATAAATTTAGGGGAGAAATCCCCTTTAGAGATATTTATTTCACAAATTGAATAATTAAAAAAGAAAATTTTAGTGGTTAATGGAGGATGAAAAGTTCCAAGAACAGTCAAAACTAGGGATATAAACCCTATCTAGAGTTGTGTTACCAAAATTTTTATTAAATATATCTAGCCATTTTTCAACTTGCTCCGGCTTTTTATCTTGGCTACCAACTTGAGCTGTAATTACACCGTTTGGTTTTAATATTCTAATTAATGAGTCCATATTTTTGGCAGCTAAATCTATACAAAATTGATCATCATTAAGATCAACAAAAATTTTATCGTATTTGTCATCTTCAACAAATTTTATACTTTCAAAAGCATCACCCCAAATACATTTAACTGAATTCTTTTCAGTAGATTTTTTTCCTATACTTCCTAGGTGCTTATTACATATGTCAACTACTTCTGGATCTAATTCATACCAATCAATAAAATCAAAACCTTTAGACATACATTCTCTTGCAACACCCCCATCTCCACCACCAATGATTGCAGCGGTTCCCATATCTTTGTTTAACTTTAATGCAGCATTCACAAAAGTTGAGCTGTACAAAACCTCGTCATTTGTCGCGACTTGTATTTCATTGTCTATAAAAAGTGATTTACCAAATTGTTCTAGGTCCAATATTTCTATGTGTTGTCCCACTTTAGATCTAAAGTCTTCCAAAACTTCATTTACTACATAAGATTTTTGTAAACCCGGTGAGCTATAGATGTCGTGATACAAAGATTTGGTATCTCTATTAAATTTTTTTTTAATAATTCGTTTATGTTTGAATTCTTTTTTAATAATGTCTAAAGCTATAGATGGGCTAACTTTTCCACATGTAAAAAAATCAAAACTAATGATTCCTTTTTCAGGAAATGTATGAAAACTGATATGGCTCTCAGCTAACAGTGCAAGTATTGTAAAACCCTGTGGTTCAAATTTGTATTTAGAAATTTCAAGGACTGTTACTTCTGCAGCTTTTGCAATTTTATGAATAACACTCTCAAATAATGATGGGTCATACTCTTGAGTAGTTCCAATAATATCTAAAGTTACGTGCTCACCTACTTTAGTCATAAAAAATTATCTCCTCTTATAATTTTTTGCTTTGCTTAAAACTTTACTCATTTCTTTTGATGATAAAATTTTAGGCTTACCAATTTTTAGGGCTTTTATATACTGGTTCGAAAGATTTTCAACCTCTTCGGCTAACTCAAATGCTTTTGATAAATTTTTGGAGAATGCAATCTGACCGTGATTACCTATTAAACAAGCATTTCTAAGTCTTAATGCTTTAAGAATATTTTTAGATAATTTTCTTGTTCCATAAGTTGCGTATTTTGCACATTTAATATCGTTACCACCTGCCATTGCGACCATATAATGAAATGCTGGTATTCCTTTTTCATGAGTAGAGATTGCCGTTGCGTAGTTAGAATGTGCATGCACAATTGCTTTAGCTTCTATTTTATTTTTGTAAATGTCCTGGTGAAACCTCCATTCAGAGGATGGTATTCCTTTTTTTTTATCAAACTCTCCCTTATGGGATACAAAAACTATGTCTTTGCTTTTTAATGAGGAATATTTTACTCCTGAGGGTGTTATTAAAAAACCATCTTTATATCTTGCCGATATATTTCCAGACCTTAACGCTGAAAGCTTTTTACTATTAAGCATTTTAGCGTATTTAATTACTTCGGATCTTAGGTTTTTCATTTTCTAAACATTTTTTTTAACGCTTCACTTGAAGCTTCACAAATTCCCTTTTCTGTAATCAGCCCTGTTACATATTTTGCAGGTGTTACATCAAAAGCTAAGTTTAATGCTTTACTTTTCTTTGGATAGATTAATACTTTTTTAAGATCACTATTTTCATCTAATCCTTCTATGTGAGATAATTCTTCAGGATTTCTCTCTTCAATAGGAATATCTTTAAAATTTTTAATATCCCAATCAATAGTTGAACTAGGTAATGCTACATAAAAAGGTACATTATTATCATGAGCTGCTAGTGCTTTCAGATAAGTTCCAATTTTATTACAGACATCACCAGTTGATAAGGTTCTGTCAGTTCCTACAATGCACATATCAACTTCCCCTCTTTGCATTAAAATTCCACCTGTATTATCTGCAATAATAGTGTTTGAAATTTCTTCTTCATTTAATTCATAAGAAGTTAAATTAGCACCCTGGTTTCTAGGTCTAGTTTCATCAACCCAAATATGCAATGGAATACCCTTTTTATGAGCATGATAAATGGGCGATGTTGCTGTTCCCCAATTAATAGTAGCTAACCAGCCAGCATTGCAATGGGTTAAAATGTTAACTGTTTCTTTTTTTTTATTATAAATTTCTTCAATTATTTTTAATCCATTTAAACCAATATTTTCACAAAATTTTTCATCTTCGTCACAAATTTCTTTAGCTTCATTTAATGCTGCGTCTAAAGTTGTATTGCTATTTAAACCTGATAGTTTTTTCATCATACGATCTACTGCCCATTTTAAATTGATAGCAGTAGGTCTTGATTGAATTAACTCTTCTGAGCTTCGTTTAATAAAATCTGTATCATTATTTTCTTTTACAGCTAAAACCATACCATAAGCAGCTGTTCCTCCAATTAAAGGTGCTCCTCTAACTTCCATTACTTTTATTGCATTTACTGCATCTTTAACAGTCTTAAGATCTTTAATTATAAATTTATGTGGAAGTTTTGTTTGATCAATTATTTTGACAACATCATCTTCGTACCAAATTGTTCTATATTCTATTCCTTCAACTTTCATTTATTTAAAACTCGTCCTGCAACTGTTTTTAGTTTTTTTATAGTTTTTTTAGTTCTTTTTTCAGGTGCTGTAATAATTGCCATATCTAAGCAATTATTTGTTGGATCTTTAGGATCGATGTGACTTTCAAAGTTATGAATAATATTTTTAATCATTTTTTTGGCTTTTTCAGCATTACCAAGTAAAACTTTAATCACTTGTTGAACATCAACATTTTCATGATCGGGGTGCCAACAATCAAAGTCTGTAACCATTGATACTGATGCGTATCTAATTTCTGCTTCTCTAGCAAGTTTTGCTTCTGGCATATTGGTCATACCAATAACATCTGCTTTCCATGATCTATATAAATTTGATTCAGCCAGTGTTGAAAATTGAGGACCTTCCATAACAACATAGGTCCCATTTCTTTGGTAATCTATATTTGATTTCTTAATTGCATCTTCACAAGCATTCATTAATCCATTAGAGGTCGGGTGTGCCATTGACACATGTGCAACAATTTCATTATCAAAAAAAGTTTTACTTCTTGCAAAAGTTCTATCAATAAACTGGTCAATAATTACAAATTTACCTGGAGGTAAATCCTCCTTAAGAGAACCTACCGCTGAAACTGAAACTATATCTGAAACTCCTACTTGTTTAAGTGCGTCTATGTTTGCTCTAAAATTTATATTAGATGGAGAAACAAAATGTCCCCTTCCATGTCTTGGTAAAAAATAAACTTCTTTATTATTATAATTTGTCTTTATAATTTTATCTGACGTTTTTCCCCAAGGGGTGTTTAAATCAAGCAATTCACGATCTTTAAATTCTTCGACATCATAAAGGCCACTACCACCAATAATTGCTAATTTATTTGTTGTCATAATCAAAAATGTATTTATTTATACTTTAATAATTAAGTATTATGAATTTAAAAGATTTTATTAGATCAATTCCAGATTATCCCAAAAAAGGAATTTTATTTAGAGATATTACGACTTTAATTAAGAATGAGCATGCATTTGAAGAGTGTATTAATCAAATAATTGAAAGATCCAAAAATTATAAAATAGATAAAGTTGCAGCAATTGAATCAAGAGGGTTTGTGTTTGCTTCTGCAGTTTCTTATCTACTTAAAAAGCCTTTTATTTTGTTTAGAAAAAAAAACAAACTTCCTGCTGATACGCATTCTGTTGATTTTGAATTAGAGTATGGAACTGCGACTATTGAAGTTCATAAAGATTCGATTGATAAAGGTGACTCTATTTTAATTATAGATGATTTAATAGCAACAGGTGGTACTGCTGAAGCTGCAGCTAAACTTGTAGAGATGTCAGATGCTAAAGTTGCAGCATTTGTTTTTGCAATTAATCTTTTTGACTTAAGTGGTTCTGATAACTTAATTAAAAAAGGTTATAAAGTAGAAAATTTAATGTCTTTTCCAGGACATTAACTTTGGTATAATTGGATATCTGATGGAAAAAATAAGTAAAATTTCAAGAATTATAAAAAAAATTTACTATAAATTATTTGTAGAAAACTTTAGTAAAAAAATTAGTTACAATTTTCCACAAAAATTTTTTAGATGGGATCTGATTGAATATTTGGATAATAAACATAATTATAATACATATCTAGAAATTGGTTGTGATAAAGATCAACTATTTTCAAAGATTAAGATTAAAAATAAATATGGTGTTGATCCTTTTAGTGGAGGAAATATCAGAGGGACTAGTGATGATTTTTTTAAGAAAAATCAAAAAACTTTTGATTTAGTATTTATTGATGGTCTACATGAATACAGCCAAGTTAAAAAAGATATTTTAAATTCTTTAAAATTTTTAAATAAAGATGGAATAATTTTAGTACATGACTGTCTGCCTGACTGTAGTTCTAAACAAGCAGTACCTAGATACAGAATGACTTGGAATGGAGATGTCTGGAAAGCTATAGTAGATTTAAGAACTAATACCCAAATTGAAATTTTTACATGCGAGATGGATCAAGGAATAGCAATAATTCAAAATAAAAAGAATACTGCTATTTTAAAAATAAACAAAAAAGTTGAGAAGTTAACATTTAAAGATTTTTTTAATAACTATAAAAATTACATGAGAGTTATTTCTTTAGAGGAACTTAAAAATAAATTCTAGCTATTTTCTATAGTAGGCCTATACCAAGATTTTTTACCAATTAATGAATTAAGCAGGCCAGATCCTCTCATAAAAGAAATTAAACATTTTTCTTTTTGAAAAAGAATTAAAAAAAATAAAGCTTTTAAATGATATTTAACAACTTTGAGAATAGATTTTTTAAATGCAAAAACATAACTATGATTTTTTATATCATAATAAACATTGGACCACATCCAGTGCCAATTTCTACATTTATCAAACTCAAATCCTATATTAGATGATTTTGCACCAAGATGTTTTATCTTTGCATTCTTAATAATATAAATTTTTTCAAAATTTTCTTTTAACCTTTTGCACAAGTCTATTTCCTCTAAGTATAAAAAAAAATTTTTGTCAAAGGAACCTACTTTCTTAATTTTAGATAAATTCACTAACATTGAAAATCCTCTTACGAAATCAACATCTAAAATATTTTTGTATATTAATTTTGTATTTTGAGAATCTTTAAAATAACCATAGTTTTTAACTTTGGTTGATGGTGAAAGAATTGCAAATTTATTTTTTAAAATCCTAGATTGAGAGATCAACTGTTTTATACAATTTTTATCTAATATCGTATCTGGATTTAAGATAAACACATACGGTGTTGTTGCTGCTTTAAAAACACGATTGTTAGCTGCTCCATACCCAATATTATTTTTTGATAAAATACATTTGATATTTGGATATTTCTTATTAATTTTTTGACATAATATTTTGTCATTAGAATTGTCAAAAATAATGATTTTTTTAATTTTGGTGATACTTTTTAAGCATTGAAAGATAACTTTTTCGCTTTTAAATGTGACAATTCCAATTGTAATATCATTATAATTCATTTTAAATGATAGTATTATAATATAATCAACTATTTAGTAGATGAAAAAAAATATTATTGTAACAGGTGGTCTAGGTTTTATTGGTAGCAATCTAATAGAGCTATTAATCAAGCAAAAATACTCCATAATTAATATAGATAAAATCAATTATTCCTCAAATTTTTATAATGTGATCGATTTCAAAAAACATAAAAATTATCAGTTTATCAAATGCAATTTAAATGAAAGTACAAAATTATTAAAAATTTTTAGAAAATATAAACCTATATGTGTTTTTAATCTAGCGGCAGAAACACATGTAGACAGATCTATAGATAGACCAAAAGATTTTATAGATAATAATATAGTGGCTGTTTTTAATTTATTATTAGCTTTTCGAAAATTTGCTGAAAAAATTAAACATACAAGATTAATTCATGTTTCGACAGATGAAGTTTTTGGAGATGTTTTAAAAGGAAGGTCTAGTGAAAAATATCAATACAAACCGAGTTCTCCCTATGCGGCAAGTAAAGCATCGTCAGATCACTTGGTTTATTCATATATCAAAACTTTTAAAATACCAGCAATAATAACTAATTGTTCAAATAACTATGGGCCCAAACAGCACCCAGAAAAACTGATTCCAAAATTAATTTATAATATCATTAACCATAGAAGTCTGCCCATTTATGGAAATGGAAAAAATTCTCGAGAATGGATATATGTCCAAGATCACTGTGAAGCTTTAATCAAAGTTTTTAAAAAAGGAAAAATTGGGAATTTTTATAATATAGGTTCAAATAAAAATTTGAATAATATTGATATTACTAAACTATTAATAAAAATTGCTTCTAAAAACTTAATATTAGATTCTAAAGTTAAAATTAAATATATAAAAGATAGGCCTGGGCACGACTTAAGATATGCTCTTAATAGCAATAAAATAAGAAAAGAGTTAAAATGGAAACCACTCACCTCTTTAGAAGTTGGGTTAACCAAAACATTAAAATGGTATCTCGATAATAAGCCTTATTTTGCCACTTTTAAAAAAAAAGATATAATTAAAAGATTAGGAATTTAAATGATAAAAAAAGGCATTATTCTGGCAGGTGGTATGGGCACAAGAATGAGTCCATTAACTAAGGCTGTTAATAAACACCTACTACCAATTTATGATAAACCATTGATTTTTTATCCATTATCAATACTTATGCTTTCAAAAATAAAAGATATATTAATTATTGTTAACAAAGGGCAACTAAACCAATACAAAAAATTAATTCCCAATGGTAAAAACTTAGGAATAAAGATTAGTTATATAGAGCAAGAAAAACCAAGAGGTCTACCTGATGCTTTTATTTTGGGTGAAAAATTTATTGGAAAAGAAAAAGTTGCCATGATCTTAGGTGATAATTTTTTTTATGGGCAAAATTTAACTTCAATTCTGTTAAAATCTTCTAAAATTAAGAGTGGAGCTACTGTATTGTTACATAAAGTTCAAAAACCGGAGTTATATGGAGTTGCAAAAATTAATCAAAAATTAAAAATAATAAAAATCAAAGAAAAACCAAAAAAATTTATCTCAAATGAAGCTATAACAGGATTGTATTTCTTTGATAACAAGGTCATAAAATATGCAAAAAATTTAACACCTTCAAATAGGGGTGAATTAGAAATTATTGATCTCTTAACACAGTACAAAAAGAGAGGAAAATTATCAGCAAATTTTATTGGTCGTGGTGGAGCCTGGCTAGATACAGGATCAATAGATGACTATTATAAAACTATTGCTTTTGTAAAAGCAATAGAAAACAGGCAAGGTCTTAAAATAGCATGTATTGAAGAGGTTGCTTATCTTAATGGATGGATTAAAAAAAAAGAAGTTTTAAATTCAATAAAATTTTATGGTGATTGTCAATATTCAAATTACTTAAAAAAATTAATTAAATGATAATTAGAACAAAAATTAATGATTTAATAATTATAAAAAATAGAGTTTTTAAAGATTCAAGGGGCTACTTTAAAGAGTTATTAAGAGAAAAAGAAATTAAAAAAAAACTTCCGTTCATGGTTATGTCTTATTCGAAGAAAGGTGTAATTAGAGGTCTTCATATACAAACAAAAAAATCTCAAGGTAAGTTTGTGTCAGTAATTAAAGGAAAAATATTTGATGTAGCTGTTGATTTGAGGAAAAACTCAAAAACTTTTGGTAAATTTTTTACAAAAATCCTTAGTGAAAAAAACTCTTTATCAATTTATATTCCGCCAGGATTTGCTCATGGTTTTTGTGGTTTAGATAAAGAAAATTTTGTAACATATAGTTGTACAAATTATAGAGATACTAAATCAGAAACCAGTATAAAATATAACGATAAAACTTTAAACATTAAATGGCCAATAAAAAATCCAATATTATCAATAAAAGATAAAAAAAATATTTCTTTTAAAGAATTTAAAGAAAATAGATGAGCTCTAGAATATTAGTAACAGGTGGTGATGGTAGATTTGCTAAAATATTAAAAGAAAAAAATAAAAAGTTAGACTTGATCTTCTTATCTAAAAATCAACTAAATATTTTAGATTTAAACTCAATTGAAAAGGCTATTAAAAAGAATAAACCTAAAGCCATCTTGCATTGTGCAGGGTTATCAAGACCAATGAGTATTCATAAAAAAAATATAAGTAGGAGTATTGACCTTAATATTATTGGTACGGCTAACTTAACCAAAATGTGTGAAAAAAATAAAATTAAAATTATATATCTTTCTACAGGATATGTTTATGGGGGCAAAAAAGGTAACTATACTGAGGAAGATCCTGTAAAACCTTTTAACAATTATGGTTTGTCAAAATTAGGAGGTGAATGCTCTGTTTCTATGTATAAAAACTCATTAATTCTTAGAGTCACAATGACAGAAAAGCCATTTATCCACGATTCAGCATACGTAAATTTAAAAAGTAATTATATGTTTCATGAAGATTTGGTAAAAATTCTTCCTAAGTTAATTAATAAAAAAGGAATAATTAATGTTGGAGGAAAATCTCAATCGATCTACAATTTTGCAAAAATCTATAATACAAAAATAAAAAAAATATTTATAAATAAAAAAAGTAATCTTCCATTAAACCAAACTATGTGTTTAAAAAAGTTAAAAAAATATATTTAGTGGTAGCGGGAAGTGGAATCGAACCACTGACCTCAGGCTTATGAGTCCTGCGCTCTAACCGACTGAGCTACCCCGCCACTTAATTAATGTTGATTTATAATAGATATTATTTTTAGTGCAATCAAGTAATTGCCTATTTTTCCTTCTGACTGTTCCATATGTGAGTCAAAATTAATACTAATGTTTAAAATAATGAAAAATAAAACCTTATGAAATTTTTGAGGAATATATTTATTTAATAACTGATATTAAAGTTCCTATAAGCACTAAAGTTAAAACAACTGAACTAAAAAAAATAGTTTTTTTTTGTGTTTCATTTTTTTTTTCTATTTTTACTCTGTTTAATAATTTATTAATATCTACAACTATTTTTGAGTCCGGGTATTGGGTTTGAGATAGTCGTTTTTTTTTTATATTTTCATCAATTCTAGTGGAGTTGTGAAATCGTATATTTTGCATAACTCAATTTAATCATTAATTGTTTAACTAGACAACCAGAATTATAAAAATCTAGCTCTTTTATCTTTTAATGGAATAATTTCTACTAGCACTGGGTATTTTTTTTTTGCGACCTCAATATATAGACTCATTTTTGAAAGTTCTTCATTTGAATATGCTGAACTTACATATCCAAAAGATAAATTTTTATTATAATTAAATGAATAATTACCAGATGTTGTTCTCCCTATAATTCTGTCATTCAGATAAATTGGTTCTTCGTGTAATAATAATGGATGTCCAGAATTACTGCTCTTTAATGAAAGCATAATAAATCTTTTATTCTGTTTTTTATCTTTTATTTTTAATAAGCTTTCTTTTCCAATAAAGTTTATTTTTTTTTTGAAACTAATAGCAAAACTTAAACCTGCTTCATATTGATTTTCTTCAGGAGATATGTCGTATCCCCAGTGTAAAAAACCACTTTCCATCCTCATGGTGTCCATTGCATGTGATCCACAATGAGATAAATTATGATTTTTACCCTCTTCTACAATTAATTGATAAACTTCTTTAGCATCTTTGTTTTCTATATAAATTTCAAATCCCAGTTCCCCAACATAAGATAATCTTTGGACCCAAACTTTTTTTGAACCAAAGGTTACAAATTTACCATGACCAAATTTAAATGTTTCATTAGTAAAATCATCATTTGAAATTTTTGAAATTAATTTTCTACTTTTTGGTCCAAAAATTCCTAAACAAACAAGATCATCTGTAATATCTTTGAATTCTAACTTGGGTGACAAATGTTTTAAAATATGGGCTTTATCATGCGTTCTTGTTGCAGCTGAACTTATTATTCTAAAATGATTTTTTTCAACACAAATAACTGTTAAGTCTGTTTCAATTCCTCCTGCCTCATTCAGCATTTGTGTGTAGGTTGATCTACCTATTTCATTTTTAATGTTAGCTGTGCATATTCTTTGTAATTCACTGTGCGCTTGCTCTCCTTTTATTTGATATTTAGAAAAGGGAGAGAGTTCGTACAAACCAACATTGGTAATTGTATTTTTTGTTTCAAATTCAACTGAAGGATACCAATTCTGATAATCAAAACTATATTTGTATTCTGCTTTTTCATTATTTGTTGCATACCACATAGGTCTTTCGTATTCACCTGATACACCAAAACATGCACCCTCTTTTTTTAATTCTTCGTGATAGGGTAATAGTCTTTGATTTCTTGAGGTATTATGCTGTTTATACGGCCAGTGCATTCCGTATAAGTCACCAAGAGTTTCTGTAACTCTTTCCATAATAAATTTTTTAGATGAATGAAATTTTTGAAATCTTTTAATATCAAGTGAAAACAAATCTTCATTCATATATCCATTAATCATCCATTCAGCAGTAACTCTTCCAGCACCTCCTGAGCTTGCTATGCCGATACTATTAAATCCACAACAAGTAAAAAGATTGTTAACTTCTGGAGTTTCTCCTAAAAGATATTGAGTATCCGGTGTAAAAGATTCGGGTCCTGAAAAAAATTTTCTAATACCAGCAGTTTCTAGCATAGGCAATCTTTCAAATGATTTTTCCAAATAAGGTTCAAAGTGATCAAAATCATCCGGAAACTCACCAAAAGAAAAGTCTTCTGGAACAAATCCCTTATCTTTAAAAGCAGGTTTTGCATTAGGTTCAAATATTCCAACTAACATTTTTCCCGCATCTTCTTTTAAATAAAGACATGAATTGTAGTCTCTTAAAACTGGTAGGTTTTTAGGTAATTTATCTAATGGTTCTGTAATTATGTAAAAATGTTCATTTGGATATAATGGAATACTTACGCCAATATCTTCTCCAATTTGCCTCGACCACATCCCAGTTGCAATTACAACGTATTCACAATCAATTTTTCCAAATTTAGTTTGAACACCAATAATTTTCTTGTCTTTAACTAATATTTTTTCAACAGGAGTTTTTTCAAATATCTGAGCTCCTTCCATCTTTGCGGCTTTAGCTAATACATTAGTAACCCCTATAGGGTCTGCCTGACCATCTTCTGGCATATAAACCCCACCTAAAATGTCAGCATCATTTATAACGGGATAGAGTTCTTTTATCCTTTGTTTGTTAACACTTTCAACATTCACATCAAATAATTGTGCAGCTGTTGCTTGTCTTAATAATTCTTGTAATCTTTCAGGCGTGCTTGCAACTGTGATTGCTCCATTTTGTTTTAATCCAGTTGATAATCCAGTTTTTTTTTCTAACTCTTTATAAAGATTTAAAGAATATTTTCTAAGACGTGTAATGGTTGATGAAGCTCCTAATTGACCAACAAGCCCTGCTGCATGCCAAGTGGTTCCTGAAGTTAACTGATCTCTTTCTAATAAAATTGTGTCTTTCCATCCAAACTTTGCTAAATGATAAGCAACTGAGCAACCTGCTATTCCTCCACCAATCACAACAACTTTTGCGCTGGTTGGAATTTTTTTTTCCATTTTTAGATTAACTTATTATTGCCTTTTCTGGTGAAACAAATTCATGTCTAAATACATTTGCTACTGCTTTATAAGTAACCATTCCTTTATGAACATTTAATCCTGCTAAAAAGTTTTTATCTTCACTTAATGCTTTTGTGTAACCATTATTCGCAAGTTTAACTAAGTAGGGAAGTGTTGCATTATTTAATGCAATAGTTGAGGTTCTAGGAACTCCCCCTGGCATATTAGCTACACAGTAATGAACAACATCATCTATTATATAGGTTGGATCGCCATGGGTTGTTGGTTTACTTGTTTCAACACAACCACCTTGGTCAATTGCAACATCAACAATCACAGATCCTCTTTTCATTAGTTTTAACATGTCTTTAGTAACTAGCTTAGGAGCTTCTGCACCAGGTATTAAAACACCACCTATTAAAAGGTCAGCTTCTGCTACTAATTTTTTTAAATCAATTTTATCACTTTGTTCTGGAATAATTTTATCACCAAACATCTCAACTAACTGTTTTAGTCTAGCTTCAGATTTATCAACAATATGAACCTTAGCTCTCATTCCAGTTGCAATCACAGCAGCATTTTCACCAACAACACCCCCGCCTAAGATAACAACGGTTCCTCCTTCAACTCCAGGAGCACCACCCAATAAAAGACCTCTACCGTTTTGATTTTTTTCTAAGCAATGTGCTCCTGCTTGAACAGACATACGACCAGCAACTGCACTCATTGGTGCAAGAAGTGGTAGTCTACCATTGTCATCTGTTACTGTTTCATAGGCTATGCAAACACTTTTTGATTTAATCAAACCTTCAGTTAATTCTTTTGCTGCTGCTAGATGAAGGTAGGTATATATAATCTGATTTTCTCTAATCATCTTAACTTCACCTGGTTGAGGCTCTTTTACTTTAACGATAATATCTGCATCATTAAAAATATCTTCAGCTTTATCAATGATTTTAGCACCAACACTTGTATATTGTTCATTTTCAAAACCAGCTTCAAATCCACCATTGTTTTCAACTAAAACCTCATGACCTTCTGATATTAAAGTCTTAACACTATCAGGAGTCAGTCCAATACGATGTTCTTGTGGTTTAATTTCTTTAGGAACTCCAATTTTCATAACTTGCTTTCCTTTTTTGCAAATATTTTAATTAAATAAAGCTTTTTAGTTTTTTTGATTTTTTTGGTAATTAGTAATACCAGTTCTTAACTTTTCAATAATTTCATCAATGTGCTTTTCTTCACATATGAATTG
>Ga0209709_10003002_pt1 | contig 14267 bp, 9 predicted proteins | sample ArcticOcean_MG_C_2_FD_187435 | JGI IMG/M metagenome (GOLD analysis project Ga0209709, IMG submission 187435) | Marine microbial communities from western Arctic Ocean - ArcticOcean_MG_CB4_136 (SPAdes) (version 2) | ecosystem: Environmental > Aquatic > Marine > Oceanic | place: Arctic Ocean... | reverse complement strand
AGACTGGACGATTAACCGATAGACTAGGAGCGGGTAGAACAATTCTCTTTTCATTAGTAGCCCTAACGTGTTCAGCATTGCTTTATCTTGTGGCAACGAAAGTCACATTTGTCGATGGATTCATTGTTTTGGCAATTGCAAGATTGATACATGGCGCATCAGGTGCTGCAATTCTGACTGCAGGATTTGCCGCAGCGAGTGATATTTGGCCAACCCAGTTTGGAGAAATGTCTGGGAAATTGATTGCCATGGCCACGATTGGAGGATTAATGGGCCCAGTAATTGGCGGTGTTGCATATACGATTGGACCTGAGTATGCCTTTATTGGATTAGCGGTGTTGACAGCACTAATCATTCCTGTGGTCTATGTAACGACCAAAGAATTAGGCCATGGAGGGGAGCCAGCCCAAGGTTCAGTTCCACTAAAAGTGTTCATACAGAATCCTGTGTTATTAAGAATCGGCCTTCTTGTAATGTTGACCACCCTAGCCACAGGAGCTTTAGAGGCAGGAATTCCTTTATTCCTAGCGGATAACCTCTCGCTAAATGCTGCTTGGATTGGTGGTGTAATACTAGTAATGGTAGTAGCACAAGGTATTGGAGGTTGGCTATGGGGTTATCTTGTCGATCGCAATGGACCCGTTCGCTACATGATTTTCGGCTGGACTATTGTAACGATAGCGATGCTTGCGGCGGGATATGTTGCATATTCAGTACATGATGTCATTCTTGCAGCATATTGTATCATTGTAATTTTAGGGATTTTCCAATTTGCAATATCGGCAGCACAAGTTCCAATGCTTCCAATGGTGGATGCGGCAACTACTCAAGCATACGGTAAAGGTGGCGCAGGCCTTGCATTCGGTGCCTTTGGAACCGCATGGGCGGCAGGAACGATAATTGGTCCAATGGTAATTGGTCCGGTTTATGATTACACTAACAATTGGGGGATTTCATTAGGAATCCTTGCAATACCTATGGCCATAGGACTGATGATAACTCTCGGAAATCGCCAATTATTAAGCGACTGTTACAATTCAGAAATGTCAAAACGTCTAGAATCAGAGTGAATCGCTATAATGGCATGCCTGATAAGAAACAGCCTTCTCGGAGTAATGGGATGGACCATGACTCAAGGAAAATTACCCCCCATTCGTGGCGCAGATTGGATTGCTGAATCTCCATTAGAGTTCACTAATCTATTACCTGCTGATGCGGCTAAAGCAGAGATACTTCGATTCACTGCGGAGAGGCATGATGGACATCTACAACTCGTAGGTGCTGTTTGGGATTTCGTCCATCGTGGCGAATCATCCTATGATGGTGATGCTTGGTATGATTTCTCTAATCGATTTGCTGATGCTCTAAAACAAGGTCTAACTGGGCGGCTAAAAGTCAAAGGCTTGACAGAAGGAGAAATTATCCCTCGCAGAGATACAGATTTACATCTGGAAAGGAGAGGACATCGATTCATTATTGATATGTCACTATGTCTTCGTCGTCTGGCCCATTATATGTCAATAACAACCGATCTACGAATGGAATGGCAACGCATGATGACTAGAACCAGAGGCCTTGACATCCATCTCAAGGATATTTTTGCAAAAGGAATGGATACACCCGATGGTAGTAAATTCGGTGGCAAAGGATTCCGTTCAACATGGCAGGAAGGTTGTGTTGCAGCAGCGACTGCATTGAAAAGAGATAGAGAGAACACCCCTGGGTCATCTTATGATGGAGATTACATCGCTCCAATGATTAGAGATATTGGACTTTGTATGGCTATGGGTGACACACCTGCAGACATAATGACTGCACAGATGGGGAAAATTGATTCTGTTATGAACGGGGGAATTCCTGGTGCAGGAGGCCGGGATTTACACGTTGGATGTTTCCATCGAGGAGTTCTTCCACCTACTGCGCCCCTACCTATTGCTTCGGTTACTCTGACCGGAATGGCACTTTCTGCTTGGAAGAAAAAAGAAGATAGGTTCCACCTTGCATGTATTGGGGAAGGCTCATCGTCATCAGGTGAATGGTGGGAGGCTTTGAACCTCGCAGCCACTCGTGGGTTACCCATTTCCTATGTGCTACAAAATAACCAAATCGCTCTTGATACCCCTCCTGTGAATCAATCGAATGTTGAATTATGGGCGGATAAAGCGGTGGCTATGGGCATGCCATCTTGGACAATTGATGGTTCAGACCCCGCCTCTTGGCATGCATCTGTTGCTTGTGCTCGTGAGTTTACATTATCTGGCGGTGGACCTACTCTAATTCACGTTGAAACTATGCGTGGATGTGGGCATGCTCATCATCATGACGATCTATACCTAGGTGCTCCTTCTGGGACTCCACCTGGCTATGTTGACCGTGAATTATTATCGTACTGGGAAGCCAAAGACCCAATCCCCACTCACAGGAAACTTCTACTTTCACTAGGGGTAGCGGAAGAGGAACTCTCAGTGATGGAGGCCGAAGAACAAGAATTGGTCGATGCTGCTAGAACCCATGTTGAGGAAATGGCTTGGGCCGACCCTTCAACTGTAACCAAGGGTATAACTTCCCTTCATGATGCTGATTCACATGAAGATCATTTGATGCGATTGTCAGGTTCAGTAAATGTAGTAGGAAGTGCTCCAGTACTTGAAGTGGGTGAGTGTTTACTTGAATATGCTAATAGCGGAGGATGGACTTACTCAAGAGCAATTCAGCAAGCGATGTGTGATATTGCAGAACAGTATGGAGATTCGACGATTTTCATGGGAGAAGACATGGAAGTTGCAGGGGCATTTGGCATGAATATCCCTCTCAAAGCAAATGGCCATCAAGATAAATTGCTGGATATGCCTCTGTGTGAGGCTGTAATTATCCATTCAGCAACAGGTGCTGCATTATCAGGTCTAAGGCCGATAGCAGAGATTCAGTTTGGTGGATTTGCAGCATTAGCACATAATGCACTATTGAACAATGCAGCAATGTTACGCTGGCGTTGGGGCGCAAAAGTTCCTCTAACAGTCCGCATTCCACTAGGTGCTAAAACTCAAAGTGGCCCTTTCCATGCGAATATGATCGAATCTTGGTATGCTAATGACCCCGGTCTGGTGGTATTAGCACCAGGTACTCCTCAAGATGCATATGACTTGCTAAGAGAAGCAGCAACGCTCGATGACCCTGTGTTGTTCCTTGAACACATTGGCCTGTATGGGCTAAGGGGTGGGCTTACCGGCTGGGGTCAAAATATCAATCAAAAGGTCGATACGCAGCCTGTTAAAGATGCAATAGCAGCAGGTGAGAGATTAAAGATCGGTAAAGCAGGAGTTGTAAGAGGTGGTAGAGATGTTACTTTAGTGACCTGGGGCGCAATGCTACACATCGCTAAGCAAGCAGCAGATGAACTATCCAAAGATGATATCGAAGTTGAAATTATCGATGTTAGAACTCTAGTTCCATTCGATGCCGAGACCTGTGTATCTAGTGTTACGAGAACCGGACGCCTTGTGATTTTACAAGAAAGCCAATGGTTTGGTGGAATTGGACATTCAATGCAATCCCGTATCATGGAAGAAGCATTCTATGCACTTGAGTCAGCACCTCTGATAATCGGTGCCTTAGATACTCCAGTTCCATTTTCACCACCGCTTGAGAATCATACAATTCCCAATTTAGAGCACGTTATCAAAGCTCTTCGTCAAGTGGCCCAGGGATGAAATTCGAAATCACTGCACCGAGCACTGGTGCAACGATATAGAGAATTAGATGACCGTTCCCTGTGACTATATTTGGTCCAAGGGTCCTAGCCGGGTTCATACCAGCCCCAGTAAATTCTCCGAATATAAACGATAGTATCGAAACCATAATTCCCACACCCAATGCTAATGTGAATATGCTAGATTTCCTTCGAACCAGAACATGAATTGAATACATCAGGAGTAACGTGATCGCAATCTCAATACCCCACGCTTGTGGAAGAGAGACCGAGGGTGTCGTAGCACCGTCAACCACAATCATTGCTGCGAACCATGCACCCAATGATTGAGCGATGATGTATCCCGGTAGAGCCTCAGTTTCTAGGTCACCTTTAGCGGCGAAGGCGATTGATACAGCCGGGTTAATATGTGCTCCAGAGATAGGTTGGAATAATATTATTGCAGTGAATACAGCCACTCCAAAGGTGATGCTGATCGCCAGTGGACCCCATCCTGCTGCAACGGAGCCACACCCTAGTAGCACCATCAGGAAAGTCCCGCTAAATTCGGCAAAGTAGCGATTCCACACGGTAAGGGGGTGTAGGTCGATATTGATGAGTTTTCTCATCGAACCCAAGTAATAAATAATAGGGACTGCATTACAACAATGAAATATGGGGGAGAGTTCTAAGCAGCAGGGTATTGGGGCTCTTCTACAATGGAATGCTCTACTTATCTCATTCGCGTTATTCGTAACGCTTGCTTTACTAGGGAGTATTACTGCCAAAAATGACTGGACAAATATTGGTATTCTTATCGTCTTAATCATCATCGCTTTGGCCTTATTGATAACTTCGGCGGATTTCTTTGTTGAAGGTGCTAAAGGTCTTGCAAGAAGGGCTGGTATGGCCGAAGTTGTAATTGGCTTGACCATTGTCAGCATAGGGACCTCACTTCCAGAGATTCTTGTTACAGGTTCAGCAGCAGCTAATGCTGTTGATGACCCAGCGCTTATGGATTTGGCAGTCGGTAATATCTACGGTTCAGTATTAGTACAAATCACTCTAGTTCTAGGAATTGTTGTCGCTTTCAAACCATTAGATATTCGGCCAGCATGGCTACGAAGAGATGGCCTTCTAATGCTACTATCTATCTTACTGCTAACTGGATTACTCTGGGAGGGTGGCGGTCTTTCAAGAATTGAAGGAGCAATACTTTGTCTAATCTACGTATTGTACCTCTTCTGGGTACTTAGCGATTCAGAAAAGACTCTAGATGAGGAATTAGAGGTAATTGATGGCGTTAAACCTTCAGCAGAATTTAGTTGGTCTGGTGCTGCCTATATGGTAATGGTCATTATTGGGCTTACTATGGCGGTATATTCTGCTAACCAATTAGTTGAATACGCTGCTACAATCGCTTACAAATTGAATGTCCCTCATGCAATCGTTGGTTCAACAATGTCCGGATTAGGGACCTCACTTCCGGAACTAACGGTAGCCATGGTTGCTGTTAGAAAGAGTCAAGGTGTAGCGATTGGAACTTTGATAGGGTCCAATATCACAGACCCATTACTCTCGATTGGAATAGCAGCAATGATAGCACCAATTTCTCTTACCGAGGCATCTTACGATCTAACCATGTATCTGATTATTCCAGTGACTATTGCCGGTGTAACATTGTGCCTTGCAATGATGTGGACTGGCTTTAGATTTAGTAGATTAGAAGGAGGCATACTCATAGCGTTCTATCTAATGTTCTTGGTTCTAATCGAATTACAACGCCAAGGATACCTATCCGTTTGAGTCGAATAGTACTGCTTATGCGCCATGGCCTTGTGGGGCAAACATGGTCGACTTCCAATTGGACGAGATGCAGGAGATGCTTCGAGAACTTGCTCGAGAGTTTGCCAAGGATGAGATTCGCCCTAACGCTGAACACTGGGATTTGAATTCAGAGTATCCAAAAGAGGCTATCAATGCCGCTCATGAAATGGGATTACTTAATCTTCATATTCCAGAGAAATACGGTGGGCCTGGTCTTGGTTCAATGGAAGAAGTGCTTGTCAATGAAGAACTTGCTTGGGGGGACCCTGGTTTTGCTACAGCGGCTTATGCTACTAGCCTAGCCTGTGCGCCTCTAATCACAGGGGCAACTCATGAGCAGAAGGATAAGTACCTTCGAATGGTTGCCGAAGAAGGAGCTATTGCTTCATATGCAATTACTGAACCAGGAGCAGGTTCAGATGTTGCTGCTTGCAAAACAATGGCGGTCAAAGATGGTGATGAATACGTCATCAATGGTTCAAAGATGTGGATTACTGGCGCCGGTAAAGCAGATTGGTTCTTTGTATTGGCAAAAACAGATCCAGATGCAGGATATAAGGGGATGTCTGGTTTTATTGTGGATGCAGGAACACCCGGTCTTTCTTTGGGTAAAAAAGAGAACAATATGGGACAGCGATGTTCTGACACACGTTCAATCTCATTTGATGATATGAGAGTTCCAGTTGAAAACCTCTGTGGAGGTACCGAATCGGGCGGCTGGATGAATGCAATGAAGGCATTCGATATGAGCAGGCCAAACATTGCCGCACATGCTACAGGCTTGGCACGTGCTGCATACGAGCATGCCCTACAGTACTCTGGCGAGCGCCATACCTTTGGGAAGCCTCTCCATCGTCATCAAGCGATTCAATTTATGCTTGCAGACATGAAAACAAAAATCGAGGCTTCACGCATGCTAACTTGGAAATCTGCATCTGAATCAGATGCGGGAATTAGTAACACCGAATCGGCGGCTCATGCCAAAAGATTCGCAGCAGACTCCGCAATGGAAGTTACTACTGATGCTGTACAGGTTTACGGCGGATATGGATATTCTGAAGAGTATCCAGTTGCTAGATTGATGCGAGGTGCTAAAGTAATGCAAATCTTTGAGGGCAGCAGCCAAATTCAGCGCATGATTATCGGTCGTGAGATTACCAAGGATTTGTGATCTCATATGGCCAAGGGCGTACCAGCCATAGTTCTGGCTGCGGGAGCCTCATCGAGATTGGGGCAACCAAAGGCATTGGTTGAGTGGAATGATGAAACCTTAGTTGGACGTTCAGTACGCCTATTACAAGAAAACGGTTGTCATCCAATTATTGTAGTGACGAGGTCGGAATTACAAATTGATGTAATGCTTTCATGCCCGGAGGCTACAATTATTGTTAATCCAAAGCCAGAAGATGGAAGAACTGGTTCCTTACAAGTAGGATTACTCTCATTGGCAAGCGAATTGGGTAGAACTCCTCGTAGAGTGTTAATCGCTCCAGTCGATAGATGTGGTTGGAATAGAGAGACAGTTTCAGTATTGCTAGAATGTCACAGCAACACTTCTCCTTCACCTAGTGGTCACCCTCTATTGCTATGTGAAATCGATAAGGTTCTCTCTCTTTCTAAAGATGCATCTCTAAGAGAACAACTTGAAATCACGCGTATTTCAGCACCCGGCGAACATATGAACATAGACACTCCCGCCGATTTGGAGGCTTTGCAATGACAGCACACACTTTGCAATGGGTTCTCGATGAACTTTCAAAGAATCGAAAGGTAGCCATTGCCAGTGTAATATCCACTTCAGGGTCAGTACCTGGGAAACAAGGTGCTAGGTTAGCATTGAGTGATTTTGGAACCGTAGGTACTGTCGGTGGAGCTGGTTTAGAATTGAAAGTGATTTCACGTTTGAAAGAAATCTTACAGGAATCTATCAAACCTGTTGGAGAACTCATCACATACGGGCTGAATATTGGGGCCAAGGGCTATGAGGTGACGCCTCTAGACAGTTTATGTGGCGGGCGTGTGACCGTCGCATTGGAGGTTCTGATTCCTATGCCACATATTCTACTGATGGGCGGCGGTCATTGTGCTAAGGCAATAGCAGAAGCATGCGGTCCATTAAATTGGAACTTTTCTGTTCAAGATTCTAGAGCTGAATATGCAGTTTTAGATGGTGCTGTAGAAACTCATCATTCATGTCCAAAAGATTTCTTGATGAATGAAAATGCAGACTCACTTTCTCGCTTTAGTGATATTCTTCTACTCGGCCATGATTGGAAAGAAGACGAAGAAAGGCTGCTTGGTCTGATGTTTGCAGGCTATAATGGCCGCCTAGGGGTCATTGGCTCAAAGTCAAAATGGAATGCTTTCACCAAGGTTGCTCTTGCTGCAGGTGTGACTCAAGAAAGTCTGGATTTAGTGAATTGCCCAATTGGTCTTGAGATCGGAGCCGAAAGCCCCGAAGAGATTGCAATAGCAGTGATTGCTGAAATCTTAGCAGGCCACAAAGGAATCAGTTTTTGAATAATGTCGCCCTGTAATGGCGCAATTCTTCAATAGATTCAATGATATCATCCAATGCACGATGTGATGCTTTCTTGTTGTATCTAGGGTTGTCTGGATACCATCTATTGGACAATTCTTTGATTGTTGAAACATCTACAATTCGATAGTGAAGCAAATCTAACACCTCTGGCATTTCTTTGCCTAAAAACGCCCTATCAGTGTGAATGGAATTACCACATAGCGGAGGTGTGCCACTTTCTATATTTTCTTTTAAGAAGTCACAAGTCTGTCTGGTTGCATCAGCAAGACTTACTCCTTCATTTCTGATTCTATCAACAAGTCCCGACGCATTATGATGTGAAGTATTCCATTCGTCCATATTGTCGAGTAACTCATCTGATACTTTGATTGCAAGATTAGGCCCATGGGCAATAATATTTAGTTCACCATCGGTGACCAGAGTCGCTATTTCGATAATAGATTCTCTTTCTAAATCCAAACCTGTCATTTCAAGGTCGATCCAAACCATCTCTCCCGCCATGATACCGCTAAACAAAATGAGTGCTTCATAATGGCGGATGATTATTCAATGAGTTGCAACGCCCCCCCAATATGCACCGGCCAGTGATGCTCGCTATCCTCATGGTGAGCGCTAGCCTTGCTGGGTGCTTTGGTGAAGATGATTCTAGCACTGAAGATATTGAAACTAACATGGGTGAAAGTTTCCGTCCATACACAGTAATAGCACCAATAGACACAGGGATTAACCCTTATCATGACCATTTCCAGACAGAGGAAATTTTACCAGACTGGTTTATCGAAGATATGGGAACAACAATAATTTGTGATCTTACTCAAGAAGGAACATATCAGGAACGTGTGGATGCTGATAGGGCCACATGCTGGGATACGATTACTGCAACAGATATCGTATATTTCCCAGGAACTAGAATTTTCGCCCAATCTCCAGATGGCGGAACACCTACGATGATTCTCGACGACCCAAATGATGGCCATGGTACTGCGGTTACCGGGGCTGTCTTAGACGCAGACCCAGATGCAATAATTTTCTTTGTTGAAGGTTTCAGTGAAAACGCAGTCATAACTGCAGGAACCCATCCGATGGTTGATGTGATAACTACCTCATTCGGCGCTCCGGGTTCAGTTCCAGTTCCTGGAATTGAAGATGCTACTAAGATTGCAGTAGTTGAAAATTACAAAATACATACAGGAGCGGCAGATAACTCTCCTTCACCTGCGGTACAGGACGCTACGGCTGGACCACCTTGGTCGATTGGTATATCTGGATATGCGGAAGGTGATGATGATCAGAAGGAAACAATGTCAGGCTCATATCCAGACATGGCTTCTGATTGGACTCAAGTATTACCAAACCACCTGGATACAGACGGTTATCATGAAACATCTGGGACCTCATTCGCAACCCCTAGGACTGCAGGGTTCCTCGGACACATAATGACTAGCCTTAGAGCAGAATTCAACGATTTTAGTTCTGGTGGGAGAGATGGATTCCTTGTCGATGGTGACGTTCAAATTTCTAATTCCGATATACGTAATGCATTGAATCTGTCCGGTTGGTATCCCTCTTCTGATTCTTGGGATCCAACAGGGGGGACCACACCAATCAGTCCGATATTACCGTGCACTCAAGTTGGATGGGGCGTCCTAAATTGGTCTAATATAGAACCAATAATTCAACATTTGAATGGCAGTTCCACTCTACCATCACGTAGCAGTGATGTCAATTCATGCATGGCTGTAAACCAAGCATCTCGTGAGGCTTATTGGGGCGCTTATCCAGCAGAACAAGAATAATCACAATGGTATGAAGTCAATCTTCACATTTCCATTTGTTCCAATCGATACAACCGGCTTGAATCCTTGATGTGGCGTATTAACAAGTGAATTTTGGATTGCAGCAAGGACGGATTGATCCAACTGCAAATCATAGTTTAAGTTAGCTTGAGGCGAAGGTATGGCAGACTTAGTTACAATCTCTTCTTCGATCTCATCTACCACTTCGACATCATCTTCTTCATCAGCCTCATCTACAACTTCGACCGCGTCCTCTTCATCAGCCTCGATGCTTTCACTGATTATAGGTTCAGGAATAGATGGATTGCTACCATCATCGTTTGAATCCTCAATAAGTGCATCTTTGATATCGGTATATTCTGGTTCGAATATAGTTGAAGTCTCACCCATTCTAGAGATATAAGCGAAGCCAAATCCTAGTGCTACAACTCCTAAGAACATCCAAGTTACATAGGTGTAAAGTTCATTATCAAAGGTAAACGATAGCATGAATAGTGCGAAGATTGAACCGAGTGAACCAATACCTCTTCTCCATGGTGTTTCGGTTTCATCTCGGAATCCTTGAATCGCAACACCTGATAAGAATACTGCCCATATACTCCATAGCATTCCATCAATCTCAGCTTCTCCAATAGCCCATGTTATTCCGATTAAGAAATATGCAATAGCGAGTTGTCCTACTCTATCTATCCAACTATAGTATTCTGATTCATCATCCCATTTGAATATCTTCCAATTCCAAGCAAGTTCAGATTTTGTAGCAATCATTGTCATCAATAGACCGCTGAGCATCAAAACGGTTCCAACTATTGCATCTTGAATTGTACTATCCTGTTCAAATCTCTCAAGAATATTCCAAACTGCGAAGGCATGTAATAGTGGCATTGCTAGGAGAGAGTATTTTTGACCATTTACAAATGCATCATAGGTAGCCCATATTGCCCCAATCATAGTGCCGATTCCTTTGAACGCAGTCCATGAGAACGTCAGGCCGACGATTGTCCAGAGTCTCATCATACTGGTCAATTTCTCTCTACCCTGGAGTGTGCTCAGAATGAGAGATGTAGAGGTTGCAAGTGGGTCGTCAATAGCTTCATCAGCCCATTTGTACAACCAACCTTTCTCACTCGCTTGATTGATGACCAAAGCGATAAGTCCTGTACTTAACAAACTGTGAGTTAGGTAATCTATTCCGTCAAAGTGACTGAAATTTGAATCGTTTGAAAATCCAATTAACAGGGAGAATAATGCCGCAGCAGGAATCCATGGAATAATATCCATTCTTCCAGTCAACCATGAGTACATTGCAAGTAGAATTGTCATAGTTAACAATAACCAACTAGCTTCAGGAAGAACTCCAAACATTCCTAATGTTAACCAGAAAGCAGGGATTGTCATAGGTGCTTCGATTTGACCATCATTGAGTTCATATTGGCGATCTAGTACTCCTTTAGCCAGAATGATTAGATTTGTAGTTGCCATTATAATAAATGATAATCTGCTCAGGCCAAGGATTGTAATTTCAGCAGGATTGTATGAAATAATATCGATTTGAGATAGTATTTCACCAATTAATGCACCATCTGTCACAAATCTGTCTCCATTTGATCCATCGCCAAACAGAATAAATGAAATTGGAGCGAGGCATAATACCAGATTCAATCTGTGTTTTAGGGCTTTGTTGAATACGAGAATGTACATTGTAAGGAATAGCAAACCGCCACTAGTATCGAATAGACCCAATACTAACAGCCCCAATAGGGTCGCAATATCTGCATTACGATTTAGAGAATCTTCATTGAGACCCTTTCTAGCAAGAACCATTGAAATTCCTAATGGCCCTGCAAGCAATATCAAATCAAATAGAATTGTAGCTAGTAAAATTTCTTCAGAACCCTGTCTTGCAACATTAAGGCTGAATGCCATTGGAGCAGCAACTGCAATTAGAGTTAGAGTCGCAATCATCCGTCCAGTAGACGAAGCGTTTCTCTCATCTAATACTTCCATGACAATAATACCGATTGGTATGATTAACAGCAGTGTCCATAGAATATTATCTGCTAAATTTCCAGAACCTACTGCAGTTAATGAAACAGTGAATAGAACCATTGGACCTATCAAACTCATTCTACCGAGTTGGCCCCAAGAAAAGGCCATAGGGTCGTTTTTGGCCTCGGAAGAAGGCACAATCCATGTATTCGTCTTCGTATCAAATACCGGCATCATCTTCTTTCTTTTTCCTTCAGCCCAATTAAACATTATTCCAATATCTAATTCGGTAGTTCTGAATTTACGCATGGATGCATAAACTATCAGCCCAACCAATGCTAATGTAATATTGAAACCTTGTAGACTTTCTGCCATACTCGATGGCAATGGGACATCTAATCTATCGAATAATGATAGAATTACGGCAATGACCATTGATCCACCTGTCGCAGCAGATGCTTCGAAAGCAACCTGCTTATCACCACTCTTTTCAGCCTTAACCATCATCATGTAAGACGAGATTACAGCATAGAGGAATATTGCCCAAGGCACATAGGGGTCATCACCGAATAGTACTGATTTAGAGAGAACTAGAAGTCCTAAGGTGACAAAGTGAGCCCAGTCAGAGAGATGTCCGATTTGTCTGCCAACTTCACCACTAGCAAGAACTGCAATCAAAATCGTTGCTTCCAACCACCCTGGCTCGAATCCTCCCATCCAATGAGATTGTACGAAGAATGAGAATCCCGCTGCTATCATTGTTAGGTTGGCAACCCATGTTCGTGTAACCTTAGAGACAACCAAAAGATAAGGTAGCATAACTAGGGTTACAACCCAAGGAATCAGTCCTGCTGATGGTTCAATTATGAATAGTGATACTGCCAATCCAATTGGCATATAGGGTATTCTTCGCTTGAGTGTTGCGGGGAAGTAAGCTACAAGAACCGCTAACCATAATCCAACTTGCAGAGTTAGATATTTGTCTAATACGCCCAAGTCATGTTGTCTAATTGGACCAAGAATTAATTCGAAACCGCTATTACGGGCGAGAATCATTGCAAGAACGACCTCTCCTACTAAGAATGCCGAAGTCCATTGCATCAAGTCTTGTCGAAGGCGTCTATCTGCTGCAAGGATACCCTGTACTGCAATAATGAACACCATCAAAGAGATGGCGCCACCTGCCCCAGTATCCTCATTATTATACTCGTAAAGCAATGGCAAAAGTCCAGATGTAACTGCAACAACAGAGAATATGATTCCACTATTTGCACGTAAAGAAAGCCACATTGAGAAAGAAGCGAGAGATATCATCGCTATTCCTAGTTCCCAAGATACGATATTATTCGACCACTCCATCCATATGCTTGAGCCAATTAATGCTACAACTAACGGCGTGAATGTTGTTACAGACCAACCAAAAGTAGTCACGCCTTTTAATCGCATCAAATAAGCAGTCTGTGCTAAAGCAAGCAATAATGTTGCAGTAAGTTGCAAATATATTGCATTAGCAGAAGGAATCCAGCCTACATCGCTAACATTTGTCCCTTCAGGAATTAACCACTCAACACCCTGTCCTGCAAGGAAACCTATCAACCATCTGGTACCCCAAAGTGTCCCTACTGCTAAGAAGAAAAAGGCAACTCCTAGCATATAGTCGTGCACGCTTTGTAATTCATTACCACCCTTTCTCCTTTGAAATTCAACTAGACTAATCGCCATTAATCCAGATATAATTCCACCGGCTCCTAGAATCAGGAAATTAGATTGAGTTTGGTCATCACCACCAAATGCAATAGACAATAATCCAGCCCATATTGCAAGCATAGCAATTCCGAATAAGATCAATTGAGCGAATTTTTGCATTCCTGAATTAACTGCATTAATCGGGGCTGCACCTACATTTCCCATCTGTACAGATGGTGCTGAAACAGATTCAGCAGAAAGGTTTCCAATCCTCGATGAAAGGGTTCTAGTATTACTCGGTCTTTTCGGACGAGATGGTGGATTACTCATGTCTATCGAAATTAATTATTACTAATTGCTTTTCAATGTTGAGCCGGTAATTTGCATTAAGATGCGATTTCATTAAGCAATCTCAGCATCCAAGATATCTGCTTCATCATTACCGTTAACTAGAATCACATTATTTCCATTATCGCCTTTTAGGACCGCAGCAAGAAGGATTATTACAAGTAATAATGCTGCAATAAGCGAACCATATATCGCGGCATTGCTCGACTCTCCCTTAGGATCGTCGCTCGAAATATTTTCACCTAACATTATGTCAATAGAAATCAGAGGGCTAGAGCTAGTTCCTTCAATACCCCTCATGGAAAGAGTATGGTTGCCCTCTAGTACAATTCCTGGAAGGTGTTCCAGTTCATGGACAATGTCATCATAGTTTAGAATAACAGTGCGTTCG
>Ga0209709_10003000_pt1 | contig 14273 bp, 14 predicted proteins | sample ArcticOcean_MG_C_2_FD_187435 | JGI IMG/M metagenome (GOLD analysis project Ga0209709, IMG submission 187435) | Marine microbial communities from western Arctic Ocean - ArcticOcean_MG_CB4_136 (SPAdes) (version 2) | ecosystem: Environmental > Aquatic > Marine > Oceanic | place: Arctic Ocean... | reverse complement strand
GGCCTTAATACTACAAATCTAATTGATAAATTTTTTAAAAGACATCTACAGTTTCTATAAGTTAAAAAAAAATGAATCTAATTATAGTGTTGGTTTTTTTTGTGAAAATAACTTTATTTTTGAATATTTAGAACCATATATTACTAATAAATTAAAAAAGAAAAAAGTTTTAATCTTAAGTTTTGAAAATATTCAAAATGATATAATAAAAAAAGAGAATTTTTTTATATTCCATACTAATTTTTTTCGAGAATTTGTTTTTTTAACACTTAGATTAAGAATTTTATACACATCTACTCCAGGTCTAGATCATTCTATTTTCAAAAAGTCCAAATTTTCAAAATGCAAATATGTTTACTTATCCCATACACCAGTAAGCTTAACAATGATTTATAGTGACAATTCATTTGATTCATTTGATGCCGTACAATGTACGAATAAATATCATTTAAAAGAAATGAATGAAATAATTACTAAAAGAAATTTAAAAACCAGAGCCTTTAAATCAAAATATCTTTTTATAAAAAAACTTATTGAAAAAAATAAACTTCAAGGTTCTGAAATAGATGTACTAATAGCCCCAAGTTGGAATAGTAGCTTTTACAAATTAGGCTGTCATATTTTGTTAAAAAAATTTTTGATAGAAAATAAAATTAGTTTTAAATTGAGAGTACATCCCATGTCATTTATAAAAAAAGAAATAACAATAGAAGAAATAAAACAATTAGACATACCTATAGATAGTTTAAATATTCTAAACTTATTTAAATATAAATATCTGATTACTGACTGGTCTGGTGCCTTTATTGAATATGCAATGATTTTCAAAAGAAAAGCATTTTTGATTAATACACCAAAAAAAATAGTTAACCAAAACTATCTAAAATATGAAAATAAGCCAATCGAAATAACTTTAAGAAATATTTTAGGTAAAACTTATGATATTGAAAATATTAAAGAAATAGCTAGTACAATTAAAACTTTAAATCAGGTAAAAGATAAAAAAAAACTAATTGAAGTAGATGAAAATGTGGAAGAGATTATAACCAAAAACTTTTTTATATAATCCAATTAAAATCCAAATTTAGCAACAAAGTTGTTTAAGCAAAATCTACTTTAGGTAAGAAAGTTAAGTAAAAGTAATTGATTGTTGTAGAATTTGGTCAACTGACTAAATACAAGGCTTTGACTTCATTAGCAAATAAGCTATTTAGTTTTTTTGATATATTTATTTTATCATTATGTTATTTACACTAATAATTAATTAAGCAAATATAATAAATATAAATGAAATTTACTAAAAACTATTTCCAAAACGTAGCAAAAATAGCCAACACAATTAATATAAAAGAAATTAATAATCTAGTAATTGAAATAAATAAGATTAAAAAAAAAAGTGGTAGAATCTTTTTTTTAGGTGTTGGTGGAAGTGCGGGAAATTGTTCGCATGCTGTCAATGACTTTAGGAAACTATGTAATATAGAATCTTATACTCCAACGGATAATGTATCGGAACTTACCGCAAGAATAAATGATGAAGGGTGGTCATCTTCTTTTGTTAATTGGTTAAAAGTCAGCAAATTTAAAAAAAAAGATGCTTTATTTATTTTATCTGTTGGTGGGGGTAATAAGAAAAAAAATATAAGTACAAATCTTGTAATGGCTATTGATTATGCAAAAAAAATTAACTCAAATATTTTTGGTATTATTGGAAAGCAAGATGGTTATGCAAAAAGATCTAGTAATAAGGTTATAGTTATTCCAGAAGTTGATAAGAAATTGGTAACGCCATTTTCAGAAGCCTTTCAAGCTGTTGTATGGCATTGTTTGGTATCTCATCCAAAACTTCAGATAAATAAAACTAAGTGGTAAATTTTGAATAAAGCAGTTTTTTTAGATAGAGACGGTGTAATAAATAAACCAATTATTATAAATGGAAAAGGCTACGCACCACGATTATTAAAAGATTTTAAAATATTTCCAAAAGTTAAAAGCGATATCAAAAAGTTAAAAAATAAGGGCTTTAAGGTTTTTGTTATTACCAATCAGCCAGATATTGGAAATAAATTATTAAAAAAAAAAACTCTCAATGAGATGCACAGCTTTCTAAAGGCCAAAGTATCCATAGATAAGATTTATTGTTGCTCTCATACTAGAAATGACAGATGTAAATGTAGAAAACCTAAACCAGGAATGATAATAAAAGCATCAAACGAGTCAAAAATTAATTTAAAAGAAAGTTATATGGTTGGTGATAGAAAAATAGATATTGATGCTGGTTTAAAAGCGGGATGTAAAACTATATTTGTGAACAATAATTATTATGAAAAAAGACCAACAAAACAAGAAAAAACTGTTAAATCACTTCATGCTGCAGTTAAGTATATTCTAAAAATAAAAAATTAAATGAAAAAATTAAAAGATTTAGATATAAAAATATTTGCAGATGGAGCAGATTTAATTTCAATAGAAAATTTAAATATGAATCAAGATATAAGTGGCTTTACAACAAATCCAAGTTTAATGAAAAAAGCCGGAATAACTGATTACAAGAAGTTTTGTCAAGATGTTTTAAAAATCACAAAAAATAAACCAGTATCTTTTGAAATTTTTTCTGATGATTTAGATGAGATGTATGATCAGGCTAATGAAATAGCTTCATGGGGTAAAAGTATTTTTGTTAAAATTCCAATTACAAATTCTAAGGGTGAAAAAACATCTAGCTTAATAAAAAGACTACTAGAAAAAAAAATTAAATGTAATGTGACTGCAATACTAACTATTCAGCAGGTAAAAGAAATTTATGAAATTTCTAACTCTGAAACAGATGTAATCATTTCTATTTTTGCTGGAAGAATTGCAGATACTGGAGTCGATCCAATATTAATGATGTCTGAAGCAGTCAATATCTGTAAAACTAAAAAGAATATAGAAATTTTATGGGCAAGTACCAGAGAATTGATAAATATTTTTCAGGCGAATCAAATTAACTGTCAAATAATAACGGTCCCACATGATATTTTAAAAAAAATTTCATTAATTGGAAAAAATTTAGAAGATTTGTCATTAGAAACTGTTCAGATGTTTTTAAGTGACGCTACTAAAGCTGGATATAAAATTAAAATTAATAAATAAATGAATTTCAAATCTATATTTATTACAGGTGGTGCGGGATATGCTGGAAGCTGTTTAGTCCCAGAACTTTTAAAAAAAGGTTATAAAGTTACAGTTTATGACATCATGTATTATACAGATAATTTTCTTCCAAAGAACAATCCTAATTTAACAATTATAAAAGGAGATATTAGAGATAAAGAAAAAATTTATAGTAGTTGCCAAAATCATGATGTTTTCATTCACCTGGCATGTATTTCTAATGACACAAGTTTTGCATTAGATGAGAAATTATCTACTAGTATTAATCTGAATGCATTTGAACCCATGGTTGAGGCTGCAAAAAATGCAGGTATTAAAAGATTTATTTATGCTTCATCAAGTTCAGTTTATGGAATATCGGAAGAAAAAAATGTTACAGAAGATCATCCTTTAGTTCCTTTAACATTATATAATAAATATAAAGGATTGTGTGAGCCAATACTCTTTAAGCATACAGATAAAAATTTTGAAGGGGTTATATTTAGACCAGCAACAGTTTGTGGATTTGCCCCAAGACAAAGACTGGATCTGTCAGTTAATATTTTAACAAACTTTGCAGTTAATAAAGGAATGATAAAAGTGTTTGGTGGAAATCAATTAAGACCCAACCTTCATGTGATGGATTATTCTGATGCTGTCCAAGTATTAATAGAATCTGATTCAAAAAATATTCAAAATCAAATATTTAATATTGGTTATCAAAATTTATCAATTTTGGAGATAGCAAATCTAGTTAAAAAAGTGGTAGAAAAAAAATTTCCAGAAAAAGGAAATATTAATATCATTAAAGAGAATTCAGACGATAATAGGTCTTACCATATAAACTCAGACAAAATAAAAAATTTATTAAATTATTCACCCAAAAGAACAATAGAAAATGCAGTCGAAGATCTTTGTGAGGCATTTAAAAAAGGACTACTATCAGACTCATTTACAGAAGATATTTATTTTAATATTAATAGAATGAAAAATATTAAAGCTAAATGAAAAATAGCAAAAAAAAAGCAGTCATTACTGGTGGTGCTGGTTTTATAGGAAGTCATATGGTTGATTTGTTATTATCAAAAAAATATAAAGTAAATGTTATTGATAATCTTTCGGGGGGACATAAAAAAAACTTAAACCATCATAAAAAAAATTCTAATCTAAAATTTGAAAAAAGTGATATTTGCAAATTAAAAAAAAGTCACAAGTTTTTTAAAAATGCAGATTTTGTTTTTCACTTTGCAGGAATTGGAGATATCGTACCTTCAATTGAGAATCCTGATAACTATATGCAAACAAACATCCAAGGAACTGTAAAAGTTTTAGAAGCAGCAAGATACAATAGAATAAAAAAGTTTGTATATTCTGCCTCTGCTTCTTGCTATGGACTTAACTCATCTCGAAATGATGAGAATGGAAAAATTGATACAAAATATCCATACGCTTTAAGCAAATATATGGGGGAGCAGACAGCACTTCATTGGCACAAAGTTTACGGACTACCAGTAAATTCTGTAAGAATATTTAATGCTTATGGAACACGAGTTAGAACCACAGGAGCATATGGTGCAGTTTTTGGAGTTTTTTTTAAACAAAAAATTAAAAAACAACCTTTAACAATAGTTGGTAATGGAAAGCAATCCAGAGATTTTGTTTATGTAACGGATGTTGTTAAAGCATTTTACTCTGCAGCAAAATCAAAGAAGTCAGGAGAAATTTATAATTTAGGTAGTGATAAACCTCAGAGCGTAAATACACTAGCAAATTTAATTGGAGGAAAAAAAACATATATCCCTGACAGGCCAGGTGAACCAAAAAGAACTTGGGCCAATACCACCAAAATAAAAAGAGATTTAAATTGGAAACCAACAATCAATTTTAAAAGTGGTGTTGAAAAAATGTTAGTAGAAATTAGAAATTGGAAAGATGCCCCTTTATGGACACCTAAATCTATTAAAGGTGCTACTAGAACTTGGTTTAAATATATGGGCAAGAAGCAATAAATTTTATGAAAAAGAATAATAAAGATCTATACCTTAAAAAAATTTTAGACCTGTCACAGCTACAAAAAATAACTGGTAAATTTCCAAGAAAAAAAAAAGTAGTTTTATGTCATGGGGTTTTTGACATAGTTCATCCAGGGCATATTAGACATTTAGGATATGCAAAATCACAAGCTGATATATTAATTGTGAGCTGTACTGGAGATAAGTTTATCGATAAAGGTATATATAGACCTCATATTCCACAAGACATGAGAGCATCTAATCTGGCTGCTTTTGAGATGGTTGATTATGTTTTAATTGATGAAAATAAAAAACCTTTAAATCTTCTAAAAAAATTAAAGCCTGATTATTTTGCAAAAGGATTTGAATACACTTCAAAAGGTTTACCAGCAGCAACCCAAGAAGAAAAAAATGAATTAGACAAATTTGGAGGTAAATTGATTTTTACCCCTGGAGATATTGTACATTCATCGACAAAATTTTTAAACTATAATGCACCAAATTTAGATCTAGAAAAATTAGACTCAATAATGAAAGGTAATAAAATATCTTTTGATGATTTAATTAAAGTAATAAAAGAAATTAAAAAAACTTCAGTTCATGTTGTGGGAGATACAATAGTAGACACGTACACAAAAACTAATTTTATCGGAGGGCAAACAAAAACACCTACATTCAGTGTTCTTTATGACAAAGAAGACAGTTTTGTTGGAGGTGCTGCAATTGTTGCACTTCACATGAAGGCAGCAGGTGCAAAAGTCAAATTTACTACTGTTGTTTCAAATGATAAAAAAGGAAAATTTGTTAAAAACGAATTAAAAAAAAATAAAATACAATGTAATTTTTTTGATGAAAAGAATAGACCAACAACTGATAAAAATACTTTTATATCTGCGACATACAGACTCTTAAAAGTTGATACTTTAAGCAACGCCCCAATTAGTGAATATACACTATCAAAAATTATAGATAAGATTAGAAAAGAAAAAACACAATTAACAGTATTTAGTGATTTTAGACATGGAATTTTTAACCCGAGCAGCGTTCAAAAACTACTAAAAGCAATACCAAAAAGAAATTTTAAAGCAGGTGATAGTCAAGTTGCTAGCAGGTGGGGAAATATAACTGAATTTAAAAATTTTGATTTAATAACACCAAATGAAAGAGAGGCAAGATTTTCACTTGCAGATCAAGACTCTACAGTGGGTAAGTTAGCTGGACTACTTTATGAAAAAACAAAATATAAGAACTTAATTTTAAAACTTGGACCTAGAGGAGTATTTGTTCATAATGGCAAAAAGCATAAAGAGATACCTTTTTCAGTAGGTGTATTTGCAGAAAATATTATTGATACAGTAGGAACAGGAGACGCATTATTAGCTTATTCTTCACTTTCTTTAAAAGTTTCGAATTCGTTAGTTAAAGCTTCTATTATAGGTTCATTTGCAGCTTCTTGCGCATGCGAGATAGAGGGAAACAAACCAATAGGTATAGAAACAATTATCAATAAGATAAAACAAGTAGAAAAAAAAATTAATTATATTCATAAATAAATGAAAATTTTAATAGTTGGTTTAGGAATACAAGGCCAAAAAAGAAAAAAGCTATTAAATAAAGGATTAGTCTTTGCTACTGTAGACACTAAAAATAAAGATGCTGACTTTAAAAATATTAAAGATGTACCATTAAACAAATATGATTCAGTATTTGTTTGCACTCCAGATTCTGAAAAATTAAAAATTCTTAATTATTGTATAAAATATAAAAAAAATGCACTTATTGAAAAACCATTAATTGCTAACTCAGAAAAAAAAATAAGAAAATTAGAGACTGAAGCCAATAAAAAAAACTTAGTATTCTACTCGGCTTATAATCATAGGTTTGAACCACATTTTATAAATATTAAAAAAATCATCAAATCAAAAGTCCTTGGAAAAATATACTATTGTCATCTATTTTATGGAAATGGAACAGCAAGACTTGTGAGGAATCAAAAATGGAGAGACAAAGGTTTGGGCATAATCCAAGATCTTGGACCCCACCTCATGGATACTATTAAGTTTTGGTTTGATAAAAATTTGAAGTTTACAACAGTATTTAAAAATAAGTTTGAAAATAAATCACCAGACCATGCAATTTTATTTTCCAAAAAAAATAAATTTTTTGTGAAACTTGAAATGTCTATGTGTATGTGGAAAAATACTCTTAGGTGTGATGTAATCGGCTCAAAGGGATCAATTCATTTAGATTCATTATGTAAATGGGGACCCTCAACTTTAAGGATATTAAAGAGAAAATTACCCTCAGGTTATCCAAAAGAAACAAAAATTGTTATAAAAAAGAAAGATCCTACATGGGAAATGGAACATAAATATTTTTTTTCATTGCTAAAATTGAAAAAAAGAAATGACCTTAGTAAAGATGTGTGGATAAATAAAAACTTAAAAAGTATAAACTAATGAAATTAAATGTGGGCTTCGTAGGATTAACTCACTTAGGTGTTAATTATGCAATAGCATCAGCAATGAAGGGTTTTAATGTTGTGTGTTATGATGAGAGTTTAGATGTGATTTCATCTCTTAAGAAAAAAAAAATTCCTTTTTATGAAAAAGATACCGAAAAAAATTTAAAAGAAAAATTTAAGAAATTTAAGTTTACAAATAAGATTACTGATTTAAAAAATTGTGATTTAGTGTTTATTTCACAAGATGTGCCGACAGACAATAAAGGAAAAAGCAACTTATTAAAAATTAAAAAATTAATTAAAGAAATTATCAAAATTATAAAAAATAAATGTGATTTAATAATTTTGTGTCAGGTACCACCAGGTTTTACCAGATCGATTAAATGGCCATCAAATAACCTATATTATCAGGTTGAAACGTTAATTTTTTCAAATGCACTAGAAAGAGCTCTTTCTCCGGAAAGAATTATTATTGGAAAAGATTTGAGCAAGATAAGTAAAAAATATAATTTTTTTCTAAAAAAGTTTAAATGTCCAATTTTAGAAATGAATTATGAAAGTGCTGAATTAGCAAAAATTAGTATCAACATTTTTCTTATTTCGAGTGTCACCTCAACCAATATTCTTTCTGAGATCTCTGAAAATATTGGTGCTAATTGGTCAGACGTTTCAAATGCTCTAAAATTAGATAAAAGAATAGGAAAGTATGCTTATTTGAAACCAGGACTGGGAATATCAGGTGGTAACTTAGAAAGGGATTTAGAAACATTTAGAAATTTTTTAAAGTTTAACAAAATTTATGAAAATTATTCTAGAAATATTAAAGAAATTTCTAATTATCGAAAAGACTGGATTTATAATCAATTTAAAAAAATTACTAAAGATTTTAAAAATTTAAAAAAAATAGGCGTTTTAGGGTTAGCTTATAAAGAAAATACAAATTCAATTAAAAACTCACCTTCAATATCTTTTATTAAAAAAATTTCTCTTAATAATAAGTATACGATAAATGTATTTGATCCAAAAATTAAAAAACTATCAGAACATAGAAACATTAATATTTGTAAAAATATTAATGATGTAATGAAAAATTGTGATATATTATTTGTAGCAACACCATGGAAAATTTTTAAAAAGATTAAATTAAAAAAATTTAAGAATATTAAAGCTATTATTGATCCATATAATCTTATAAATTTTTCTACAGATCAAAAAAAAATAAAACATATAAGCATGGGTAATTAAATTGAAAAAAGATATTAGAATAGTAATTTTGGGAGGTAATAGTTTTGTTGCGTCTAATTTCATTAATTTATTAAAAAAAGATAAAATAAAATATTTACCTATTTTTAAGAAAAATATAGATTTAACAAAAACAAATTCTATTCAAAAACTCTCAAAAATATTAAAAAAAGATGATAGACTAGTTTTTATTTCAGCAATAGTCCCTGTTAAAAATATGAAAATGCTAATTCAAAATTTAGATATGTGCAAAAATGTATTCAGTGTCTTAAAGAAAAAAAAAATTGAATATTTATTATACGTTAGTTCAGATGCGGTATACAGCGATAGTAAAAAACCTATCTCAGAAAAATCTGAAACTGAGCCAGATAACTTGCACGGTTTGATGCATTTGATGAGAGAAAATATATTAAAATTATTAGATATAAAGTTATGTATTGTTAGGCCAACATTAGTGTATGGCTGTAAAGACACTCACAATGGATATGGACCAAACCAATTTATCAGACTTGCACAATCTAAAAAAAACATATCCTTATTTGGCAAAGGTGAAGAGAGAAGAGATCATATTCATGTTAATGATGTAGGGAATGTAATTTACTTTTTAATTAATAAAAAATACGTTGGTACTGTAAATCTAGTTACTGGCAGTGTTAATTCATTTTTTAAGATAGCTGAAAAAATAAAAGATCTTTATAAGGTCAAAATAAAATATATTAGAAGAAATGGTCCCATGCCTCATAATGGATATAGAGCTTTTAATAATAATCTGTTAAAAAAAATATTACTAAAAAAAAATAATTTTATTAAAATTTTTGATTCAATTAATAAAAAAGAAAAATATAAAAAAAATGAAAATTGAATTTATAGATTTAAAATCTAGATATAAATTAGAAAGACAAGAAATCCTTAAAACTTTAGATAAAGTTTTAAAAAAAGGACATCTAGTTTTAACAAATGAGTTAGAGGAGTTTGAACAAAAAATATGTCAATATACAAAACAAAATTATTGTTTAGGTTTAAATTCTGGCACTGATGCTTTAATGATGTCACTTTGGGCGCTAGGTATTGGGAAGGGTGATGAGGTAATAACTTCTCCAACATCATTCATTGCAACCGTTGGAGCTATAACTCATGTGGGTGCAAAACCGGTATTTGTCGATGTGAAGGAAGATTTTAATATCGATGAAGATAAAATTGTTTCTAAAATTAATAAAAGAACAAAAGCTATAATGCCAGTCCACTGGACTGGAAGGGTTTGCAACATGGATAAGATAAAGTTTATTGCAAAAAAATATAATTTAAAAATTATCGAAGATGCCGCTCAAGGAATGGGCTCATATTATAAAAAGGTTCATGCAGGTTCCTTTAGTGATGTTGCTGCTTTTTCAACACATCCTCTTAAAAATTTGAATGCACTCGGTGATGGTGGTTTTATCACCACTAATAGTAAAAAAATTTATACTAAAATAAAACTCTACAGAAACCATGGAATGAAAAAAAGAGACTATGTAGAATCATATGGAGTAAATTCAAGATTAGACGTGATAAATGCAGAAATTTTAAAAATGAGACTCAAAAAGTTAAAATCAATAAATGATAAAAGAAGATTGAATGTGAACATTTATAGAGAAAATTTAGACAACAAGTATATTAAAATTCCTGAAGATAAAAAAAATGAAATTAATTCTTATGTAATGTTGTTATCGCAAGCAGAAAGAAGAGATAGTCTTCAAAAATATTTAAGTTTAAATAAAATACAATCATTGGTCTATTATGGGACACCACTACATTTACATAAGGCTACAAAAAAATTAGGATATAAAAGAGGATCTTTACCAATAGCTGAAAAATTAGCATCTAAGGTTTTAGCACTGCCACATCATCAAAATTTAACAAAAGAGCAAATTTTATATGCATGTAAAAAGATAAACAGTTTCTATAATTAATTTTATGAAAGTATCTTATAATTATTTACCAATAGAATTTAGAAAAAGTAATAAAATTTTAAGTCATTGGAAAAAACTAATTCAATCTACAGATTTCACACTTGGTAAATACATGGTCGAATTTGAAAAAAAATTTTCTAAATATATTGGTGCAAAATATGTAATTTCAACAAATAATGGAACAGATGCTTTAATTCTTTCATTAAAATCAATTGGAGTTAAGAATGGTGATGAAGTTATCACTGTAAGTAATACGTTTTATGCTAGCGCAGGTGCAATAGTTGCTTGTGGAGCAAAGCCAATTTTAGTTGACTGTGATGACAGGTATCAAATTGATATTGAAGAAATTAAAAAAAAAATTAATAAAAGAACAAAAGTAATTATGCCAGTTCATTGGGGCGGAGCCTCTCCAGACATGTTTTCAATTATGAAACTAGCAAAAAAATATAAAATTCATGTTGTGGAAGATGCGTGCATGGGTATAGGAGCAAAAATTAAAGGAAAATCACCTGGTACCTTTGGTATTATAAATGCGTTTAGCATGCACCCACTAAAGTCATTAAATGTTATGGGTGATGGGGGAATGGTTGCGACTAATAATAAAAAAATCTTTGATTGGGTAAAGAAGTTTAGAAATCATGGAATGATCGACAGAAATCATATTGAATTTTGGGGGGTTAACATGAGACTGCAACCCTTACAAGCAGTTGTTGCTTTAGAGGGGCTAAAGAAAATTGATAGTGTAATAAAAAAAAGAAATAAAAATGCAATAAAAATGGATAGTTTATTATTAAATTTATCCCCAAACGTGGTAATACCAAAAAGGCCTAAGGGATATAGAGAGACATTTGCTCTATATATGTGTTTAGTAAAAAATAGAGATAAGCTTTTAAAATATTTAATTAAAAATAAAATAGAAGCAAAAATTCATTATCCAATACCTCTTAATAAACAAAAAGCTGCAAAAAATTTAAAATTAAATCAAAAAGATTTTAAAAAATCAAATGAACAAGCAAAAAAACTTATAACATTACCAATTCATCAATACTTAACAAAAACACAAATTATTTTTATGTTTCAAAAGATTAAGCAGTTTTATAAATAAAATGAGTAAAATTAATCTGCTAAAATCAATTTCAAAAACTAAAAGAAATGTTAAACAAAGATCAAAAAAAACAAAAAATCATATTAAAATTTCAAAAAAATTTGCAAAAGATTATTTTGATGGAAAAAGAGAATATGGATATGGGGGTTACAGATATGATGGTAGATGGATACCAGTTGCAAAACGGATTGTAAGTCATTTTAATTTAAAACTAGGTAGTAAAGTGCTAGATATAGGATGTGGCAAAGGTTTTTTAGTCAAAGACCTGGTAAATATAGGCATGGATGCTTATGGAATTGATCTTTCCAGTTATGCTTTAAGAAATTCTGAAAAAGAAATTAATACCAGGCTGTTCAAAGGTAATGCAAAAAAATTAAATTTTCCTAATAATTCATTTGATGCAATTTTATCATTTAATTGTATCCATAATTTAAAAGAAAAAGATTGTATTCAAGCTCTTATGGAAATTGAAAGAGTGAGTAAAGGCAAAAGTTTTGTGCAAGTAGATTGTTATGAGAATGAAAGAGAAAAAAAACTATTTTTAGACTGGGTTTTAACAGCTCAAACACATGGTTATCCCAATGAATGGTTTGAAATTTTTAAAAAAGCTAAGTATAGTGGAGATTGGTTTTGGACAAAAGTTTAAAAATTATTTCAATTTAAAAAATAAATTTTCATGAATAAAAAACACAGTTTTAAATTATATAGTGAAATGCTCTTCATACGCCTTGTTGAAGAAATGATAGTTAAAAAATATCATGAAAAAAAAATGAGGTGTCCAGTGCATCTATCAATTGGCCAAGAAGCAGCAGCGGTAGGTGTTTGTAGTACATTATTAAAAAAAGATAGAATATTTAGTAATCACAGATCTCATGGCCATTATTTGGCAAAAAAAGGTGATTTAAAAAAAATGTTAGCAGAAATTTATGGAAAGTATGCTGGTTGTTGTGGTGGAAGAGGTGGATCAATGCATTTATTTGATAAATCCAAAAATATTACAGCTAGTGTACCATTAGTCTCTAGCAGTATTGCTCTTGCTGTTGGATCAGCGCTTAGTTCAAAAATAGATAATTCAAATGAAGTAACAATTTCTTTTTTTGGAGATGGTTCAGTCGAGGAAGGTATATTTCATGAAAGCCTAAATTTTGCTTCTTTAAATAAATTGCCAATTATATTTGTATGTGAGAATAATTTATATTCCGTGTATACTCCTATCAATGAAAGACAACCTAACAGACAGCTTAATAAGCTTGGTGAGGCCCATGCAGTTAAATCATATGTATGTGATGGAAATGATGTTTTAAAAGTAAACGAAACCACAAAAAAACTTTTGAAGGACTGTAGGTCAGGCAGAGGTCCCTTTTTTTTAACATTGAATACGTATAGACATAGAGAGCACTGTGGGCCTGATTATGATAACAAAATCGGTTATCGTACAGAAAAAGAATTTAACTTATGGGAAAAAAAAGATCCCATTAAAAACCTAAAAAAAAAATTAATTAAGAAATATAAATTTAATGAAATACAACTAGAAGAACTATCAATCAAATTAAATAAATCAATTAGTAAAGCTTTTAATTTTGCAGAAAAATCTAAATTACCAAAACCAAATTTAATAAAACAACATATTTATGCCTAAGGTAAAAAAAAAAAGTAGTAAAAGAATTATTTCTGGAGCCGAAGCGATTAGAGAAGGCCTAATTGAAGTTGCAAAAAAAAATAAAAATGTAATCTTTTTAGCGGAAGGAGTAAGCGATCCTTCATCAGTTTATGGAACGACAAAAAACTTAAATAAAATTTTTAGAAAGAAAAGAATAATAGAGATGCCTTTGTCAGAAAATGCTCTCACAGGTGCAGCAATTGGGGCTTCATTTTTTGGAAAAAGACCAGTCATAAGTCTGCATAGAGTAGAATTTTCATTACTTGCACTAGAACAAATTATCAATAATGCTGCAAAAGCTCACTATATAAGCATGGGTAAACATTCTGTACCGATTGTAATAAGATTAATTGTTGGAAGAGGTTGGGGTCAAGGACCAGAACATTCCCAAAGTTTAGAAAATTTATTTGCATTAATACCAGGGTTAAAGGTACTAACACCAACATTTCCTGCGGATGCTAAAGGAATGATCATATCTGCGGTGGAAGATAATAACCCCGTTATATTTATTGAACATAGGTGGTGCCATTATATAAAAGGAGAAGTACCAAACAAATATTATAAATCTCAAATCAATGCACCCAAAAAAATAGAAAGTGGTAAAGATATTACCATAGTAGCAAACTCTCTCAATGTGATAGAATGCTTGTTTGTATCAAAAATTCTTAAAAAATATAAGATTAATATAGATTTATTTGACCTAAGA
>Ga0209709_10002999_pt1 | contig 14273 bp, 12 predicted proteins | sample ArcticOcean_MG_C_2_FD_187435 | JGI IMG/M metagenome (GOLD analysis project Ga0209709, IMG submission 187435) | Marine microbial communities from western Arctic Ocean - ArcticOcean_MG_CB4_136 (SPAdes) (version 2) | ecosystem: Environmental > Aquatic > Marine > Oceanic | place: Arctic Ocean... | reverse complement strand
ATATCTGTGGAGAATTTATTGAACACACTTTACTTCAATTTTGGTTCACATATAATTCCTGTTATTTTTCTGATCGTGTTTGTGGTAGGAATGCGAGGCTATTCACCAAAGAAACACCCAGATTGGCCTTTTTTGTGGGGAATTGCGATTAGTTGTTTATGTGCAGCACTGGCAGGGTTGTATTTTTTTCAGAACAGGACATTGCTTTTAATTTGCGGTGTTCTTGGTATTTTCCTGAACTTTATCAATATCCAAACCGTTACATTTGACGATAATGATAAAATCAAAGTAACATGGCTTTATGTAATTGTCTGCAACGTATTAACTGTCGGCTGTGTTTATGGTTTAGATTTATTAGTGTTGGGTGGCTTTGAAAGAATTGCCGCTGTGATTTCCAGTGTGCCGTTGGTTTCTGTTATGGTCTTAGCACAGTCTACATACACCACACCAGAAAAAGAGATCACACAACGCCATATCCTAATGCTGGCGGCACAAATATGGCCGAGTTTGACTTATGTAGGGATTTCCATCCTGTGCCTTGAATTAGAGTGGCAGAATACCATCATCATACCGACTGTTGGTAGTTTCGTCATTGTTGTAATACAGTATATACTATTTACGAGAAAAAAACATCTGCAGACAAATAGCGTGGTAAACAAGGTCCTTTACAATTTAGTAAAACGAGAGAAATTACAATTTTAATTTGTTAGAAATTTTGTATAGAATAAAACATATCTAACAAAAATAACTATAAATAGCAATGTTTACCCATATATATTATGCCTTCATTTTTCGTGGGCAACGTTTTGCCAAACACTGATGCATTAGGTGAAAATGACCCCACTTTTGATTTCACAAAGGAAGAGAGTCAAAGCATGGATTTGAATGACGTACCAATCCGTATAGAACACGCCGAAGGACTTGCCGTTGGTCACGTGCAACGTCATTGGAACGACAGTGACGGCAAGAAGTGGATTTTAGGCAAAGTCGACGATTCTACATTAGAAGGTAGATTTGCAAGCAATGCACTCCAACCATCTTCTGACGGCCACCGTCTATACACTGGACTGTCTCTCCAACACGTGCACACGAGCTTCTCGGACGGAACAACCAAAAAAAGACCAATAGAAGTTTCGCTATGTACCGAACCAAGAAGGGCAGGTTGTAATGTTGTTTCTACAACACAACAACAATCCGTAAGTCGTCCGAGTGAAACAAAAAAAACAGAGTATATAACCCAGCATCAGGCAAGTATTAAAATGTCAGCACCGATCGAAGAAACCCAAAACCAAACTCCTCAAGCAGAAGCTCAAGAACAAGTTGCCGAAACTCCAGCACCTGCAGCTACTGAAAATCAAGCAACAAATCAAGAGGATTTGATGAAACTCGTGATCAATCAAGAATCTGAGCTTGGAGATACGAAAATGGCTTTGGAAAAAGCACATTCTGAGCTTGCCAAATTACAAGCTCAGTGGAAACAACAACAAGATAACGCTGAACTTGAAACCAAAAGTAAAGCTGAAGCCCTTTCCAAAGCTTTGGTTGATTCTTGGTCAGCCAGTTTACCAGCAGACATGATGACCGATGAAAACAAAAAAGCCATTTTTGCCATGGCTCAAAACTATCCTAAAGAATCCGTTAAAATGCTTGAAATTGCCCATAAAGCATCCGCTAAATACAAGACTGATTTGGATTCTTTGGCTTCCCAAGCACAAGCCAAATCTAAAAGAGCTCTTGAAACTCAAGTTATGGATATTGTGACAAAGAAACGCCGTGTTGCTTCGGGTGTGGCACCACCTCAACAGCAATCCGTTGTCCATGCCGCAAGCGCAAAAGTCGCTGCTATCCGAAATCCTTTTGCTTTTGATTCATCAAAAACGCAATCGAGTTCCATGAACTCCGTACGAGACCGAAACCCTGCACTTTTTGAAGCACTGTCTGGGTTCAGTTCTGGTAATCTTCGTGATAGAATGGGGCAAATTTCCAAAATTGACGGCAACTAAACATTAACGTATACATATAAAATAATAATTCTCCTTTCTATTTTTATAACATATTTCACAGTTTTACTATAAAACTACAACGTCTATTAATTAATATGGCTAAGTTTTGCTCCGAAAAAAATACAGCGTTCTGTTGTAGAATTTTAATATTATTATTTATCGTTTGTATGTTATTCTCGCAGGTGGTCTTGGTTTGGAACTATTATTTTTCACTTATAATAGAGATGGACCTTGAATCTGAAGCGGTACCCATATTAAGGAGCATTGTTCATTATTGTAACAAAACGATACAATTTAAATGGAATATTGATTGCTATATTAATAATAGTGTGGTTGAATGCTATTTAGATCAACGTCGGGAAAAAATGTATTATATCCAATCTAATGCGAAAGCAACCATAAATGGCGCTTTGCTTGAAATTCCAAAAATGACTTGTGATAAATTTATTGTTTGGGAATTACAAGGTTTGTAGTATATAAAAAGACAAATTTATGAAAACATGTCAATCAATAGCACTGTTGATTTGCCGTTTACTTTAGCACTCAATAGAATTTGGAATTCTATTGACGATTTCTTCATATGTATGGGAATAATTATAATAACAATACCAGTTGTTTCAGCTATAACTTCTACTTCACAGCATTATTTTAGATATTCGCTTTGGACTGGACAAATGGTTACATTCATATCCATAACTACTGTCTTTTTATATTTGTTATCACACATTGCGGGTGAAACCACCACTGTCTCGATCTTACAGGGATTTTCACTGGGTGTTGGTTATGCGTTGCAACCATATATTGTCTCATTACTCTCGGGCACAACATTTTTCTCGACAGGTATGCTTGCAGCAAATGACATTATAATTATGGATGATACCGAATACGAAGTTGTAGAAAATGGTATATTGTTCATAGAAGCAAAACATACTTCACAAGATTTGACAATATATATTCCAAATAATTTTTTTAACAATACATACATCAAAAAAAGAACCAGTCGGTAATTTAGTTATTTTTTTCGGATCTAAAATCACGCATATAGTGCTTCTGACAAAGGTTTCGCGCAAAAGTGGGGTTATCGCATTGCAAACAATATGTTTTTGTATAACAAGCAAAACATTTTCCTATAAATGCTACTTTTTCACAACCGTTTTCACTGCAGTTTTTGAGTGGTGGTATCTGTTGTTTTCTATAATGATATATACAGACCTGTTTGCAGAAACTTGGGCGTTTACAGCTTTCTACGCTACATTTGACACGAAATCCCCTGTAACATCCACGACATAGTGTCAGGCAAAATAGGGGGCGATTACAGTTATGACTGGAGCAAGTGTGCCAGTTATTTTCCATTCGTTACGTTGGTAAACCTGAATAACTTATACTACAAATTACAGTATATACGTGGTTCGAAATTGATGAAATATGAAAAGATTATCATACGCAATTTGGACTGGTATTATCTATTTTGAAATTCTAGTTTACACGTTGCTGACTCAAATGAATGCAACTCCACCGATCAAATCTATACCAGTTTTTGCATTGGTGGGCACTTTAACACTGTTTGTATCGTTTGTAATTCAAAATTTTTCGAGATTTAAAACTGTCATTTTGGCATCTGTGTATAGTGTGATTATATCGATCTTTATCGTACTAGAAATTTTCGGTGTAGTAGATAGCACGTTTGTTAATTATGGTGTTGGGGTGACTGCTATTCTTGTCAGCATTTTTTGGTGTTTTTCAAGCCATTATGAAACCAAAACTGATGCAGCTTGGCACTGGTTTGTATTTTCCAGTGTCTTTATCATTGCAGTTTGCGCAGCTTTTAATTTTGAGAACGAACCAGCTCAAACCGTTTTTATCATCAACACTATATTTGTCGTGATTATTCTATTTCTATATATTTGGAACGTCATGAAGACACAGGCGATAGGTACCAGACGGTTTAGGCATATTATCAGGGTTTCTGTTGTTGGTTTTGTGGCAATTATTGTACTGGTTGGAAATGTACTGAAACGATCTGAAATCATTTCTTTTCAAAGTTTGGAAAAAATTGTTCTTGCTGTGGAAATTATTATCGGATTTGGCTTGGTATTTGATTTTTGTTCAACACCAGCTACTATAAAGTATACGTCAGTATTTGAAAATATAGATGCTTGATACCTTTGCATTTGTATTGTTATTTGTTGCAGTCTTCATTTGTATTCATATCGTGTTCAAAAATATACACCAAGTTTTTTTGTGGACTTGTAAACTCGGATTGACGACCTATATTTGCTTTTGTTTTTGGGTTGGAATACAATTACACAGGTTGCCAGAATGGGAAGAAAAGATGATGGAATCTTTTCAAACGCTATCAAATATAACCAGTATATTCGGAACAACTGAACTTTAGTTTTATTAAAATAATACATATATATTTTTTTCTTACATATATCATAATAGCTATTTTTTTCTTACATATATCATAATAGCTGTTTTAAACACATCACGTTACAGCAGCCTGCAGTCATAAGAATCAATCCAATTATAGTTAATAACAAACCAGTTTCCCAATCACTTTTTACACACAATAGTTCATCCATTTTAATTTGTAAAATGTTCTATATATAGAGATCTTTTGTTTATATATAAAATGGAATTTGCTGAAAACTACTTCATTGATCCTGCACAAAAACGACTTGTGTTGCACCCGATTCAACATAAGAACCTGTGGGATATTTTCAAAAAGCAACAAAGCGTTTTGTGGACCACCGAGGAGATTGATTGGGGTGAAGATTTGGATGATTGGAAAACTTTACCTGAATCTGAACAGAAGTTTATATTACACATTCTTGCATTTTTTGCCTCGTCGGATTCCTTAGTGGTAGATAATTTAATGGATCAATTTATGTCGGAAATTACTGTTGCCGAAGCCAGGTCGTTTTATACACTACAAGGTTTTGTTGAAACAATTCATTCAGAGACATATTCGACCGCCTTAGAGAAATTCGCACCCGCACATCAAAAGGCAGCACTGTTTACTGCTGTCGAAAATGAACCGACTACAAAAGCCAAAGCAGAATTCGCTCAAAAATATATGGACCCAACATTGCCGTTTGCGGAAAGACTTTGGGCATTTTGTATATTCGAAGGCGTTTTGTTTAGTGCGTCCTTTGCCTCGATATATTGGCTCAGAACGAAGCAGAAATGTAAGGGATTGTGTTTCTCAAACGAGTTGATTCAACGAGACGAAGGTTTGCACGCGAAATTTGGCGTTGAAATGCTAAATATGTTACCCAAGTTAGCAGAAGAAAAGATGCATGGAATTTTGACAGAAGCTGTGGATCTCGAAATTGCATTTGTTGAAGCCGCTTTGCCCAAAAATCTCACAGGAATCAATGCGGGCCAAATGATTGAATATGTCAAACATTGCGCGGATAGATTACTTTCAATGGTCAACGCCGATTACAAGCCATTGTTTCCAGGTGTTAGCCAACCACTTCAATTCATGAATTTGATTTCAATTGATTCAAAGACGAATTTCTTCGAAAAACGGGTCTCGGAATATGTAATGGCTGGATCGGCTGGTGATCGTGGTTTTGCATTAGACGCAGATTTTTAGAAGGCCGAAGGCCGAAGGGGGTATTTAAACAGAGTTTAAATATTTTGTCTATGTCAACTAACAAAATCAGCAAAGAAATAATTATGCAAGAAAAAAGAAGAGTTTGGGCTCTAAACTATGCACGGTGGTTTGCTTCAGATCCGTATTTCGACCAGAAACATGATCTATGCTATTCATACGTTTTCAATGGTAAACCTGCTGGTTGGTTTCTGAAAAAGAAAAAAAAAGAGAGATATACTAGAAATTAAACATTTAGCAGATTTGACCTAAAAAATTACCAAACAACATTTTTGGCCGTAGGCCCGAAACTATTTTCCACAAAATAAAAAAGGTCAGATCTGCGGACATGTTACACTTATCCGCTGCAAAACGTGCAATATATTAGGTGTTTTGCAGCGGATAAGTGTAACATGTCCGCAGATCTGACCTTTTTTATTTTGTGGAAAATAGTTTTAGATTAATTGTATTTTTTTTTAATAATTGTGTTTTTTTTTAAAGTATATTTAATTTTATTTATGTTCTTCCATCATTTGCAGCTTGTTTAATTTGAATTTCTTTTCGTGGAGAACCACTTCGAGTATTTTTCAAAAGGAAAATTATTTAGTTCTGATCTTAGCCATCTCTATTTTAATTTCTGGTTGGTCCAACAATAATTGCACAATATCTGTATGTCCATTCTTGCGAGCGATATACAACTCGTCAGCGATGATACCATTGCTGTCATGGAAAAAATCGTCGTGTTTAATGTTGATTTTAATTTCTGGTCGGTCCAACAATAATCGTACGACATCAATATGACCCTTCTCGCACGCGATATACAGGGGACCATGGAAAAAAGGGTCCTGCGGATTAACGTTGATATCTTTTCTGGTTAACAATAATCGCACAATATCTGTATGTCCCTTCTCGCACGCGATATACAGGGGGCCATGGAAAAAATCGTCGTGTTTAATGTCGATATCATTTCTGTTCAACAACAGTTGCACAATATCTGTATGTCCCTTCTCGCACGCGATATACAGGGGACCATGGGAAAAAAGGTCCTGCAGATTAACGTTGATATCTTTTCTGATTAACAACAGTCGTACGACATCAATATGTCCCTTCTCGCACGCGATATACAGAGGGCCATGGGAAAAGGTGTCCTGCAGATTAACGTTGATATCTTTTCTGGTTAACAACAGTTGCACAATATCTGTATGTCCCTTCTCGCACGCGATATACAGAGGGCCATAGGAAAAAGGGTCCTGCAGATTAACGTTGATATCTTTTCTGATTAACAATAATCGCACAATATCTGTATGTCCCTTCTCGCACGCGATATACAGGGGGGGCCGAAGTATATTATGTGGGTCCGTTTTATTAATGAGGATATCTATTCTGGTCAACAAAAGTTGCACAACATCTGTGTGGCCCTTCTTGCACGCGATATACAGCGGAGTACCACAAATGTCACTGCTTACTGTTGTGGTGGTTTCTTTTCTGCTAATGATATTATTTTGTTGGTTCGTTACCACCTTAACGACTGATTTTGGTTGGGTTGGTCCAACCCGATTGATTAGAATTTCATTGATCTGAATGTTAGGGTCTGTCAACAAAAGTTCCACAACCTCCGCCTGACCCCGAAAACACGCAATGTATAGTTCTTGTTTGGAATCGAGCGGGGGAATTCCCTTAAGAAAGTTTCTTATTTTTTCTGTGGTTAACTGAAAAATTTTTTCCATCCGCCAAAGAATAGACACTTTCTTACCATATATATTGTGTTCAGTCCACGACTCCAATTGGGACTTTGACATAGTATCAAGTCTGTCCATATCAAATACGGTCTCGTCTTTGTCAAGAAGGATCTGTTTTCGAATCCTGTCTTTGAGGCCCTGTTTATCCATCGACAAAAACCTTGTAATCTTTTGCCATACATGTTTATCGGAATTATACTTTTTTATCCAACTCTTCAATTCACCTTTTGTCATGTCATCAAAATCCTTGTTGTTGTGGTTATTATTGACTTTTTCGGGTACTGTACTTGATTTTGTATTCGTTTGCTTTTTGTCTGGACGAGGCGGTGGGCTTTTCTTCATCAAACCAGATTCCACAATTTTTTGAACGAGACCAGACTGATCAAGTTTAGAATGTCCCGAAATTTTTTTTCCATTGGACTTGGTTCTGTTGTAATTGACTATTATCTTTTTCAATTCGTTTATTGACATATTTATCAAATCCTCTGATAAATATGGCGTTCCCTTTTCTTCCGTTTTCGCTGCGGTTCGTTTCTGTCTCTCGGCAAGTAGTTGTTGACGCAATTGGTTCATTCTGGCTGTGTTTCCCTTGTACGTCAAGTTTGTGAAATGATCTCCATTGTTTTTTAAGAAACAAACCAAACCGTCAAGTTTGGCATTGTTGGGATCGTGTAATGACACCACCCATTTGAGCTCATCACCAATCGTTTGTAATGTACAGATATCAATATCCAGTAGTCTGGCCGTTACGTCAATTTCTCGATCCTCTGTCCAGAGATCTATACCAACATGTCCGTGCGATTTGGTTTGAACAATATTTTCATTTTCGTCAGTGTATTCGTTCTTGTCTGATATCGTTTGCTCTACACCATTTTCTAACTTTTCGCGGAATTTTCTGGTGGACTCCGACGCGGCGTCTCCATTTAGTTCGTTGGTAGTAAGTTTTAAACTTTCCTTCCAAACCAAGTACCGAAGCCAGTGCATATTAAACATAGAAACCTTATTAAAATTAACACTGTTGGTATCATATGAATTAAAATACTCCTTAGTCTCGAAAATGGTCGTTGTTAATTCATTGTCATTTCCTTCTATGTAATCTACAATTGAATGGTAAAAACAATTACCATCCATTGGAGAGTCATGTTCTTCAAAATAACCACCGATATCTGTTAGGGTTTTGTTTATATCTTTCAAGTTTCTGTTGCTATCTTCATTCAGATCACCTTCTTCTTCCCAATTTGTTTGAGATTTGGGAAAGGTAGGTTCTGCTTTACAAAAAGTGTGAAACGACATTACGATAATATGTAAATAACATTCTTAAGTAGTGTGTTTTTTGATACATTTATTTCTTTTTCTTTTTGCTTTTCTTTGTAGTTTTTTTAATTTTTAAAGGAGAAGAGATAGCGTAGATTCTCTTGAATTCGTCAAAAAAATCGGTTGCAATTTCGGGGTCGTCGAAAATCATCACATTTTCGATGTTTGTGACGGCATTCTCAGTTAGATTGAAGCTGCCGTTGCTAACCCAAATCGGTTCTCTGTTCTCATCCAAACCAACCAAAAACTTGTGGTGCAATAGAGATTTGAAGCGTCCGCGTCCAGATCCTACAGTTCTGATGACACCGCCAGCGTAGCAGCCAGATAATTTGGCATACGCTGCTTGGTTTGTCTTTCTGTTGCAGAGTTTGTCTTTTGTAACTATTAATGTAACACCTTTGACACATTCGGCCATAGTTTTCAAAATTCTCTTATTTGATAACCAGGCACAGCAACCGACGATGTATACAGTGTCCGCTCTTTTGATGTTGCGTACCAGTGCATTCTGTATGGAACGACCGTCGAAAATGACACTCATCTTTTTTTGACCTCTAATGTGGGTCTTTGCACGTTTTCTTTCGCCATTGTCGGCTTGTTTATTCAAATCGGCAGCGGGTCTTTTTTTGCTCATTCTTTGTTTTTAATATTATCAGTATATATACTAAAGTCGATTATGTGTAACATATATGGCCGAAACCAAAACTAAAGGAAAGGCAAATATGAGACAATTTGCGGCCAGACCAAGAAAAAATAATTTTATTGCGGCAGAACCAGTGGAGACGAAAGCAGATCCAGGGGGGACGAAAGCAGATCCAGGGGGGACGAAAGAGACGAAAGCGGAAGATATACCCACAAAAGATATAAAACAAGATGGAATAAACACGCTGGAGATTGGTCAATATTTTAAAGTTAAGAACAGGGAACCATGGAAATATTACCTAAAAACCAGTAACGATAAGAGTGTTAACTTGCAGAGCAAATCTTACACTAAAAATGATAAGAAAGAAAGACTGGAACAAGCGAAAAAAACTACCAACGTTAAAAATACAGCCAGAGACGGAAGCGATGACACAACTCTCAAAGAAGGTGATTATTTCAAAGTGAAGTACGGTGACGACTTCAAATACTACCAAAAAACCAGTAAAAAGGGCGCGAAACCGACCACCTTGACGGTTATTGGTGAAACGTTAGCCGATGGTGAAACGTTAGCCGATGTGGCCCTTGCTAAAAATACCACGGAGGATTACATGGAGGATAACATAACAGCAAATTTTGTCAATGAAGAAATTCAAATGCAAGACATGGTAGCTGTCGACAAAAATGCAAAATTTTCCGTATCCCAATTGTTAGACACCGCTCAAATGTTCAGAAGCCTTAGGAGTTATGAGCGTGTCATAGGCATGGCGACTAACAGCACTGGTACAGATGCACAAATGCCCTATATGCCCTATAGGACGAATAAAAACGATAATGTGAATGCCATTTTTTATCACCACCGAGCAACAATCGGTGATTTTATTCGGATTTTCGATAAAATAAAGGTTATAATCGATAAAACGGATGGAGGTTTATCTACGTCAACAGAGTCGCATACTATCACTTTCAAAAATCAGAATCGAATAGAATTTGGAAAATCGGTCATATACATAAATGAGTTGAAGCAAAATGTTTATAATTTTTTGATGAGAAAGACAAGAAAGAACAGAGGCAATAAACTCAAAGCAATACAGAAAAAAAGAGAAGGGTTATTGCTATTGGTTATTGCCTGTTCTATTGGCCTACCTACTCGCAAATTTACGAATGCCTACGGTTTTTTTGAAATATTCGCTGAAAAATATACAATTGTTAACGATAGCAACATTATTCGTACTCTTCTAAATTTGAATGGAATCAACGTCGATGAAGTCAAAGAGTACGGTAATCGTGCTTTAGAATTGTGGGAAATATATAAAAAGGAATTCCCACATTTTAAAAGTATAGATGACGACAACAATGATACCAAAACACTTTACTCATACCCGACAGCAACAGAACTCCGTTATATCGTTCGGCGTGCTAAAGAAGTTCTAGAAAACATTTTGTACGGTGTAGATCGCGATAAAGCTGTTGATGTCGGAACTAAGGTAGTTACAGAAGTTCTAGAAAACATTTTGACCGATGTTCTAGAAAACATTTTGACCGATAAAGCTACCGTTGAAGTTGGGGCCAACCAATTATCTTCCAAGAAACCCCTCAATTTTCTAATGAGTATTTAAATTAAAAAATAATCGGTGATAGATTGGTAATATTTTAGGGAATTGGTAGTATAAATACTGTATATTGTTGGAGTAAAAAATGTCTTTGTTAAAAAAAAATGTCGTAATTTCCAAAAATGTTGAAAAAAACAACCAACCACAACAAAAAACGGGATCGTCACAGTGGATCGCAAAAACGACCAATACTAAGGGAGTGCGTAATACGAGTCAAACCTATACCAGTGTCTCTCGTCGCCATAGATTCGCAGCTACAGAACCAGGCAAATCAAAACAAGAAGGCGAAACAAAGGAAAACAAGAAGCAAAAATACAATATAGACAAATCTATGCGCACAGCATATACTGAATGGAGTAAAAAATGCATAGATAATGATATAGCGACAACGCCCGCCTATGATGTTGTGGGATTGCTTTCAGTGTTTCATCCTGAAAAGTTTGATGTTTCTGGCGAAGTGTTAAAATTAAAGCAAGAATTTCGCAAGCCTTCTGGGTTATTGGCGTTGGATTATCCAACCGAGAGCGATATCAATTTAATTATTATTACAGATTTCGGCGAGGAATGTGACGACGAGGTGACTGTTGCTTTGGCTCCAAAAACGGCTCAATTGGTTTTTACAGATAAAACTAACTTTGATAAACAAGTATCCGTATATAAAAAATTTGGTGGAGACAGTTCAAGAGTTCATACTGTAGAAGATTTATGGTCATTATTAAAAGCCGACAAACATAATGTCATACTTCAGATCGGCCCTATTCATAAAAAGGATTATGGAGACTTAGTTGTACCCACTGCTGCAGTATATGATTATCATCTTGTCGGTGTAATCGGTACAACATTGAATAGTAAGGGGGATGCTAAGAGAAATGCTGAGGTATTAAAAGCTGGCGCGTCCAAAAAATCTATTGTTGATACGGATGGTGGTAAGGGTGCATTTCCGTTTTCGTATTCACATTTGAAGAAGGCATTGGCTGGACGAATTTCATCAAAGGGGTTGACGGCTCTTTCTGAACATGTCATTAAAATCGGCTGGCGTAATACTGTTGGCCGCGCGAGTCCAAAATTTGGCATGTATATATCTCATTTGGTCGTGAAAGACGTGGGGGCTAATCACGCAACAGTCTCTGGTGTATTGAATAATTGTCTAACTGCCTCAGAAGCTACAGAAATGACTTTATTGTCTGTGCGCGATGGTACTGTTCAAAAGGCGGAGTTATTGGCCGAACATTATTTTGAAAAAATGCTTGAAGGGAGTCTAACTTTGGATACAGATGGTAATTCTACTAATTCTATTCGTCATGTAACAAAATCAGGAATTATTGAAGGTTATACGTTTATATTGGTGACATTGAATAAGTTGTTTGGTGTGCCTCTTGAATTTTTCGAGTCTGGTGGCGGTGGAAACTGGAAACCCGAGTGGAATACACCTGGTCCAGTTAGTGGACCAGTTAAACATCCATTTATAAAAAGAATTTAAACAAAAAAAAAGTAAAAAATCCCAAATAAATCCCGTGATTTATTGCACAATGCCCAAAAATCTCAAACTATTTTCGCATAAATAAAAAAGGACATATCTGCGGACATGTTACACTTATCCGCTGCAAAACGTGCAATATATTAGGTGTTTTGCAGCGGATAAGTGTAACATGTCCGCAGATATGTCCTTTTTTATTTATGCGAAAATAGTTTGAGATTTTCTCATAATGTAATTTCATACGATAAAAATCCAATTTAACTTTCTACTTTAAACTATAACCTAAGTCTACATCATAACATAATCATGTCAAGACCGTCCGCCAAACCAACTAAAAAAAGAAAAAAGCGTGACCCCAATCGACCCAAGCGTGCAATGACTCCGTTTCTGTACTTTGCTTGTGAACAGCGCAAAATATTAAAAGACAAAGGTAAAAAAATGACATTGCCAGAGCAAAGTCGTTATATTGCAGAAGTTTGGAAGTCAGTCAGTGATAAAAGTGCATACGTTAAACTATCCGAAACGGATAGATCTCGATACTATCGAGAAATGGAAGCTTACAAACCCCCGTATAAGATCAAAAGACCACGTAGTTCCTACGCGTTTTATATGCGGGACATTCGGGCGTCGGTCGCTGCCCAATTTCCAGACAAAACGCCGAGAGAACTGATGAGTGATGTAGCCGCGGCGTGGAAGGCTTCTCCAGATGCTACAAAACAGAAATATATCCAAATGGCAAATAAAGATAAGGTCCGTTACGCAAATGAGAAGAATGCGGCGAGTATAACCGAATAGAAATGTAAAATATAAATTAAAATGTATTTGTTCAAATATAACCATAATTAGTATATAACTATTTCTACATACTTTCAGAATGATTGTAAGAAAATATTGTGCCCTCTTTTCCTCAACGTGTCCTTGGCTGTTGCTCTGTATTATTTGTTGGTGGTTAGATCGGTTATTTATGGAACTTGGCCACCGACGCCCAGACTCTACATTTTGTTATCACAACAACTTGCAGTATGTCAATATGCACTGTATTGTGACGATATTAGCAGTTATTGGACAGTCCATTCACTCGAGTTATCAAAGACGGGAACACTTTAGACGCGAAACTGTACTGCTTGGGACAAAGCCTGCCTGTATATTTCATTTATATTTACTTCAATTCGTTATTTGTTGTACGTGGACTGTTATTTTCGCTTGCATCGTTGATGTCTCGCCGTGGTTGTGCTTTGATACAGTTGTACTGAAAAGAGCATCAATCACAGCTTTTGCTATGGGAATACTTTGTTTTTCGGTCTATTTGGAACAATTTTTATATAATAGAGCATTAGTGTCGAATGTAAGGCTTGTAGAAATTTAGATGTGGATTTGGTTTTGGAGATAAAAGAATTCAATTTAATTTATTTTTACATAAAATCTCTACATACTCTCATCGTAGTGCGGTAGTGACCGTTATTATTCAGGACCAGATTGCCAACACAGACGAAATGGACTCTTCTTCACTAAGCACTAATTTGCCGACTGGGTTGGAGAGGTATTTGGCTACTCTGGCAAGTTTATCAGCGTCAAATTGATTAAAATCGCCTATAGCTTCTTTCAATTGGGCCAAATTGTAAAGTTTTTCATCGATCGATGAGCCAGAATCAAGAGAAACGGTTTCGGTTGTCACCCAAATCCATTTTGCTTTGACCAGACCTTCGCTACATTCCTGGTCGAATGTTTCAGGGCCCAGACCCATTTCGAACCAGTAGGAGCCGTTTGAATCGCCCATTTTGCATTCGCAGGGGTCCCCGTCATGATCTTCGTTTATCTGGCAAGCACAGGGCTGATTATTCATAAAACAGCACGCAATGTGGTCCTCAAGCATTCCACGTTGTTCAGAGG
>Ga0209709_10002998_pt1 | contig 14275 bp, 13 predicted proteins | sample ArcticOcean_MG_C_2_FD_187435 | JGI IMG/M metagenome (GOLD analysis project Ga0209709, IMG submission 187435) | Marine microbial communities from western Arctic Ocean - ArcticOcean_MG_CB4_136 (SPAdes) (version 2) | ecosystem: Environmental > Aquatic > Marine > Oceanic | place: Arctic Ocean... | reverse complement strand
AATGCTCATATTTCTCATTATAAAAGTTTTAAGAAAATTGAGATGGAAATTTTTAGAAACAATGAATTGATTGGATATAATTATTATTTTTTTAAAACTAAAAATGATGAAGTTCAAGTAATCAATCAAACTAAAATTACTGTAAAATTATTAGGTGCTACTATATTTGATATTGAAGGCTATGGGGAAGAAAAATATAAAAATGATAAACTAGTTTCTTTTCATTCTAAAACAAAACAGAATAAAAAAGAAAAATTTGTAAATCTTGAAATAAATGCAGAAAATAATAAATTTATAATCTGGGGTTCTTCATACTCAGGTGAGGCAAGTAAAGATAATATTATAGGAAATTGGTGGAATCACAAATTACTACAGGCAGAAAGTCAAATTAGTCCTGTCTCAGGCAGTATTAAAGAACAGGTTATAACGTTTATTACAAAAGAAAAGATTGAGCTTTATGGAAAAAGTTATGAAACTGAACACTTTAAACTTAAATCCAAAAACCAAAGCCTTCCTGATGATAAAAAGTTAAATTTTGATATATGGCTTGATAAGAATACAGGTCTAATTATTAAAGTAAAATACTCAAGAATGGGCGAGTGGGAGTATAGATTAAAAAGTTTTGAATAAAATTTACTTCTTAATTTTTAAAGATAGATCTTTAGCACTCAACCAACCAGACTCAAGTCTTGAACCTACAAACCAATCAGCACAAGCTCCAAGCCTAATAGAGCTATTCCAATAACTTTTAATATTTAGTGGTTTAGAATTCGATGAATATTTCCATCCATGATTTTGAATATGAAAAATTTTATTTTTTTTTAGATTGGTAAGTTCAAAAAATTTTTTTATTAGTATTTTTGCATTATCCAACTTATTAATCTTGTTTTTACTTATTACTTTATTGGCCCACTTGTAGGTGCTTTGTAGCGTCCATAAATCATAATCACTTTTAAATCTTTTTTTACTATTCTCATAAGCTGCCCATCCTAAAATTTTATCAGAGAAAAAATAGCTACTAATATTTGGTCTTGTTTTTTTTGTAGCAATCATGACCGTGATATTGGCATCCATCTTAACTTTTTTATTAATAAACGAATGTTTAATATATTTTTTTGAAAGTTTTTTTAATTGTGGAAATGGGCAGGTTAATATTAAAGATTTATAAAACTTTTTAGTGCCGTCAGAAAAATCTAACTCCCAGATCTTATCTTTATTAGTAATTTTTATAAGCTCAGTATTAAAAATGCAGTTAATATTTTTTAATAGATATTTGCTAATAGAATTATTTCCTTTGTTTCCAATTATCTTAATGTGCTTTTTATCTTCCTTCTTATCTTTATTTAAAAATATATGTTTCCCTGTCCATTTTTTAACTATCTTTTTGGTAATAAGATTATTTATAAATCTTTTAAATTGGCTGCTTTTTGGGGAAATATATTGAACGCCATGATCAAAACTTTCTTTTTTATTAAACTTTTTATTAGATGATCTTCCCCCGCCACCTCTTGCTTTATCATAGACATCTAATGAATATTTTCTACTAAGAGTATGAGCAATTGTAGAGCCTGAAATACCCGACCCAATGATACAGAAGTCCTTCATTTTCCAGCAACAACCATGCCTTCTATTAACATCGTTGGTGCATTTGTTGAATATTTAAACTCAAGATCATCTGCTAAAGTTATATTTTTAAACATGTCATTAAAATTTCCAGCTATCGTAATTTCACTAATTGGATATTTAAACACACCGTTTTCAACCATAAACCCTGTTGCTCCTACCGAGTAGTCTCCAGTAACTAAGTTACTTCCATGACCAATTGTTTCGGTAATATAAAGAGTTCTTTGATTTAATTTTAAAAGATTTTTGTATGAGATAGATCCTTTTTCAAAATATAAATTACTTGTTCCACCACTTCTACCGTTTGATTTTAGATTTAATTTTTTTCCATAATAAGTGTCAACTAAATAATTTTTTAGAACACCTTGATCTACTAATTTTAATTCTTTAGTTTTAACTCCCTCATTATCAAAATACCTTGAGCCTAGCCCTTTAACAATATTGGGTTTATCAAAAATATTTATTGAGGTTGAAAATATTTCTTCATCTATCTTATCTTTTAAAAATGAGGTTCCTCTTGCTATTGAAGAAGCTGATATTGCGCTTGCTAAAACGCTTAATATTCCTTTTGAAATTCTTCTATCAAAGATAATGCTTATTTTTTCACTTTCTATTTTTTGGGGATTTAATTTTTGAATTGTTTTTTTTGCTGCTAACGATCCAATTTGATTCGGCCTAAGCATATCATGAAGATGGCAAGTGCTTGTAAATTCATAATCTCTTTCCATTTTATTATTGTCATTTTTTGCAACAGCCACACAAGACGCTGAGAAGGACGAAGATTTATATCCATTTAAAAAACCATCACTGCTCGCTAATATAAAATTCGATTTAGATTCTGAAAAACCAGTTTCTGTATTAATAATTTCTTTCTTTTCAAATGCAACTTCTTCAACTTCTTTTAAATATTCAATTTTCTCATCATTCTCTATGTGGTCATCATCATATAAATTCAAATCATTAATTTTTGTTGCTAGCAAATCTTTATCTGGCAAAGAATTAAATTCGTCTTCAGGTGTGATTTTTGTTGTTTCTATACATCTCTCTATTAAAGTTTTAATATTATCTTCATTAAGATTTGATGATGAAATACTAGATTTCTTTTTACCAATATAAGTTGTTAAGCCAACTCCTAAACTATCGGATCTGTCAGACTCATCTAGTTTTTTATTTCTAAAATTAACTGTTTCTGAAATTGAGTGCATTACTGCTGCTGTCGCATCTGTTGCACCTAGTTTTTTTGCTAAGTCTATGCAAAAAGATGCTGTTTTTTTTAAATAATCTTGATCTTTAACCATTTATTTATAATTGAGTTCCACCTACAGTCATTTTATCAATCAAAATAGAGGGCTGAGCAACTCCAACTGGCACCCCCTGTCCTGCTTTTCCACAGGTTCCAATGCCCGGATCAAGCATCATATTATTTCCAACTAATGAAACTTCTTTTAAGATTGATGGGCCATCACCAATTAATGTTGCCCCTTTGATAGGAGCTCCTATTTTACCATTTATGATTTCATAAGCTTCTGTGCAGTTAAATACAAACTTGCCAGAAGTAATATCTACCTGTCCACCACCAAAACTTACTGCAAATATTCCTTTATCAACTGATTTAATCATTTCTTCCTGAGAATATTTTCCATTTAACATCATTGTGTTTCTCATTCTTGGAAGAACAACATGTTTATAACTTTCTCTTCTTCCACTTCCCGTAGATGTAGTATTCATTAATCTTGCATTTAAACGATCTTGCATAAAGTTTTTTAATATTCCATTTTCAATTAAAACAGTTTTCTCTGTAGGGGTTCCTTCATCATCAATTGTTAAGCTTCCTCTTCTATTATGCAAAGTTCCATCATCAACAATTGTAACTCCTTCGCTTGCAACTCTCTGACCCATTAAATTATGAAAGGCAGAAGTTTTTTTTCTATTAAAATCTCCTTCTAAACCATGGCCTATCGCTTCATGAATAAGTATTGCTGGCCATCCTGGCCCTAAAACTACTTTCATTTCTCCAGCTGGTGCAGGTTTGCTATCTAAATTTACCGAGGCAATTCTGTATGCTTCATCACATACTTTTTTCCAATTATCATCTTTCAGATATTCATCGTAGGACTGCCTACCACCAATACCATAAACTCCTGTTTCTTTTTTTCCATTTTTTTCAAGCATTATAGAAACATTGAAACGAATTAAAGGCCTAACATCTGTTAATACTTCACCACCTGATCTAATTATTTCTATAGACTTGTGCTCTCCAGAAAAACTGGCCGTTACTTGTTGAACAATGCCTCCTTTTGCTCGTGCGTAATTATTAACTTCTTTTAAGAGTTTTAATTTAGATTGAAGTGATTTTTCTTCTATAGGGTTAATATTTTTATAAAATTTTTCGTTGGTCTTAGGTATCTCATGATTATAAATACCTCTTTGTGATTTCAAAGTTGAGTATAAATTATTAGCTGATTGTTTTAAGGAATTTTTAGAAATTTCATTAGAATGGGAATATGCAACTACCTCTCCCGTTACAGCTCTTAAACCATATCCTAAATCAGAGTTGTAAGTGGAGCTTTTGATTTTATTATCATCCAACACAATAGATTCACTCTTTGAGTTCTCTAAATAAAGTTCACCATCATCGCACTTACTTAAAGTGTCAGAAACAATGCTTTCAGCATCTTTTCTAGATAAGTCTGTTTTGGTAAAAAAATCAGTCATATCAATCAAATAGTGGTTATAATTATTTTTTCAATTGGTGTATTTCGCACATATACAAAGTAACTAATTCTGGTTAATTTTACTAATTAATAAAAAAAAGGCTAAAATGAAAAAATTTGACGAATTAATGAATATTTCCAATGAAATAACAAATATCTCTATAGATGAAGCTAAAGAAAAATTAAATGATCCAAACGTTCAATTTATAGATGTCAGAGATAAAAGTAGTTTCGAAGCAGAAACGATTGGTAATGCAGTTAATTTAGAAAGAGGATTGTTGGAATTTTACCTAGCAGACGGTAGCCCTTTAGAAAATAAAATGTTTAAAAATAACCCAGATAAAGAATATGTGATATTTTGTGGCCTTGGTGGCCAAAGTACTCTTGCAACAAAAACTATGCAGGATATGGGATTAAAAAATGTGAAAAATATGACTGGTGGAATGACCGCATGGAAAGAAAAAAATAAACTGTGAAAGTCTATTTTAATAATTCATGTAATATTTGTCAAGCAGAAATAGATTTGTATAAAAAACAAAATATTAAAGACATAGAATGGATTGATATTACAAACAATAAATCTGCTGAAATAGAAACTCAAAAAAATGATAAGGCTCTTTTGCGAAGACTACATATTAAAGATGGGGGAAAAGTAATTAGTGGTGCAGAAGCTTTTTTATTAGTTTGGAAAAAAATCCCTAAATATAAATTCCTTTACACATTTTTCAAAATGCCAATAATTTTTACTTTCTTTTCATGCTTTTATGAAATTATTGCTTTTTTCTTATATTTAAAAAATAAAAAACAACTTTCTAAATAAATTTTTTACTTATTGAGTGTAAACATTAATTAAATTATATTTTTATTATGAAATTTAATAAAATTTTTTTTATAATTTTATGCGTAAGTAGTTTTTTTTCTTCTGTGCAATCATCGCAAGAGAATATTTTAAAGAATCTTTTCAATCAACTTAAAATAGTCAATAATTTAAAAACTGCAGTATTATTAGAAGAGAAGATTTGGTCTATTTGGAATAAACATCCAACTAATAATAAATTAACTGAAAGGTTAGAATTTGGAACTGAGCTGATGCAATATGGAGATTACAACTATGCATTAAAAGTTTTTGATAATATTATAGTTACTGACCCTAAATGGTCTGAAGCTTGGAATAAAAGAGCAACTGTGTTTTTTTTAATGAGTCAATTTACAAATTCTCTAGATGATATTGATAAAGTTTTGAACATAGAACCCAGACACTTTGGGGCATTATCTGGACAAGCAAGAATTTTTATAAAACTTCAAAAATATGAAAAAGCTATTAAGAGTTTAGAAAAAGCATTAAAGTTTTACCCTTCATTTAAGAGTGGCGAGATGATACCTGAAATTAAAAGGTTAATTAGAGAAGAGAGTATTTAATCTAGTCTTTTTTTGTCCTTTTCCTTGAAATTAACTGAGTTAATGAATCGACCATCAAATCTGAGGCTTTAAATATTTCATTAGGTTTAAACTCATGTGAAGAATTTTTTTCAGAATTCGATTTATCTTCAATAACTATTCCCTTTTCTGGAGAGTTGTCTTTTATATAGATTAATAATAACCATTCTTCATCAGGGGCTTCGTCCCATTTAATAAATATCTCACCAGTTTCAAATCTTTGATCAATACATCTAAAAATAGACATATGTCTAGTTACATGTCGTTTATTAAGTTGAAAAACTAAACTACTCGCACTTCTATAAAAGCTTTCCAGAGAAAGTTCTATTTTCTGTCTTGCTATTTTATAGTCTTTTTCTTTTTGTAATAAAGTTTCTCTATCTTCACTTCCTTCAATTTTTACTCCAAGGGCTTCTACTCTTTCTCTAATTTTTTGGTCTCTTATAATTCTATACTTCTCTTTTAATTTTTCTATTCTCTCTTGGAGACCCACATAATCTTCTCTTTTTTCTTTTAAGGATATTTTTTCAAGTTTTTCAAGTTCCTTAACTTCTCTTATTCTAAATTTTTCAATTTGTTTTTCTAGTTGTAATTGTTTTAAAAATTGCTTTTGTCTTTCTGCTTGTTCGGTTCTCAAGAAAGCTTGCTCTTTACGCAAGAATAATTTTATATCTCTTGTTCTTTCTTTTTCTAATTTAACCTCTTCTTTTAAAGCTTTTTCCTGAAGTTTAATTTGAAGCTCTTCTTGTTTTATTTTTAGACTATAAATTAATATTTTTTCTTTTTCTTTTTTTTCAATTTCTTCAATTTTTCTTTTTCTTTTATCTTCTATCTTCAATATTTTGTATTCAACTATTTTATTTGCAAAAAAATCAAAGAATGCTTGGATGTGTTTTTCTAAACTAAAATTGATTTTAAAATTAAATTCTGGCTTTAAGGTATGCTGAAGTTTAATTATTGTTGATATTAGGCCTACTCTTTTATTAGCTGATTTTTTATTAGCTGATTTTTTATTAGCTGATTTTTTATTAGCTATTTTTTTATTAGCTGATTTTTTATTAGCTGATTTTTTATTAGCTGATTTTTTATTAGCTATTTTTTTATTAGCTGATTTTTTATTAGCTATTTTTTTATTAGCTGATTTTTTATTAGCTGATTTTTTATTAGCTGATTTTTTATTAGCTGATTTTTTATTAGCTGATTTTTTATTAGCAGGGATTTTTTTTAATTTTTTCATACTTTAAGGAAGTTATGATTTATCAAAATATTATTGATAAATATAGTCTCTTGTGATAGGTGTAGATGTATAACTCTTTGTTAGTTGTAATTGATACACAACCTGGTCCCCCCACTTAAAAGCAACCTCAGATCCTGTCAGATAAAATTCCCACATTCTAAAAAATTTTTCATCAAACATTCTAATTATTTTTTCTTTATTTTTTATACAGTTCTCCTTCCAATGCCTTAATGTATAAGAATAATGTAATTTGAGCACCTCTATATCAGATATTATTAAGCCTGCTTTTTCCACAGGCGTGGTTACTTCGCTTAAGCTTGGTGTGTACCCACCAGGAAAAATATATTTTGTTATCCATGGATGTGGGTCTCCAGGTGGATTTACTGAACCTATTGTGTGAATTAAAGAAACTCCACCCTCATCCAGTAATCTTTCTACTTGTTTAAAAAATTTTTTATAAAACTTTCTACCTACATGTTCAAACATTCCAACACTTACAATTCTATCAAATTTTTCATCTAATTCTCGGTAGTCTATAAGTTTAAATGTAACTTGATCTTCTAAATTTAGTTGCTTAGTTTTTTTTAAACAATAATCAAATTGATTTTGCGATAAAGTGATTCCAGTTACTTTACAGTTAGTAGATTTAGCAATATCAAAAGCTAACGATCCCCATCCACATCCAATATCAAGCACTTTTTGGTTTGATTGTATATTTAATTTTTTTATTATGTGCTGTATCTTATTTTTTTGGGCAATGTCTAGAGTATCATTTTCACTTTTAAAATATCCACACGAATATTGTCTTTTTTGATCTAAAAATAAATCATAAAGATCATCTGAAAGATCATAATGGTGAGAAACATTCATTTGAGATTTTTTTATAAAATTAAAATTTGTTAAATATCTATATGAGCCACTTATTTTATTTATAAATTGACTTAAAAAATTTATTTTTCTTCTTCCAATATTCATAAGTGCCAAATCTAAAAAATCAGTTAGTGTTCCATTTTCAATAATTATATCTCCATCAGAATAAGCTTCTCCAAAATATAGATCTGGACGTAGTAGTAGTTTGTAATGAAGTTTCTTATTTAAAATTTTAAATGTAATTGGAGTTTTTTTTTGGGGAGAACCTATGGTGTGTTTTTTTGAGTCAGCATCAATTAATATGAAGCCATCATTTTTAAATACGTTATTCAAAAACCGTACTAATTGCATTTACGCTGCCTTTAAAGATTCCAAAGTAAATCTTAGTTTATTAAGTTCTTCTATTAATTGCTGTTTATCTTTTTTGTTTAAAAGACTAACAGGAGGTAAAACATTTTTATAAATTTTATCCTCATCTGACATAAAAGAGTGTAATCCAGATATTAAATTAAATTTTTCAAAAGTGTTTCTGACGTTGCATAAAATTTCATTTGTTGTTTGTTCTTTTTTTTCAATAAAGTCATCGTAAACTTTTCTAGACAAGCCTGCTGTTACATTGCAAGTTGCAGTTATAATCCCAGCACATCCTAATTCTAAGCCTTTTAAAAGTTTTGACTCTGACCCAGGCATAACAGAAAAGTTATTTATTTTTAAGTGTTCATAAAGATTGTATGAGCTATCTTTAACGCCAACTATTTGTTTTGGAAATTTTTTAACAAGTTCTTCAACACATTCTAAACTAAATTTATACCCACACAATTTTTCAAAATTATATAAAATAATTCTACTATCTGGTCTTGTTTCAATTACTCTTGAATAAAATTCTATCACTTCTTTATCACCATACTTGTAATAAGCAGGAGGCATAATTAAAAAATTATTAAAATTTAAAGATGAGGCTACACCCATCAAATTAATAGTTTCATTTAAAGAATTAAGACCAGTTCCAATTAAATATCTATTTTTATATTTACTTTTAGATAATTGATTCAATAAACTAATTTTTTCACTAATAGATATTAGCTGGGCCTGTCCTGTACTTCCAAAAATAGCAACACCATGACAGCCTTGATCAATTATTTTTTCTGCATGCTCAATAGTTTTTTCAATGTTTAAGCTTAGGTCTTCGTTAAACACTGACATTGATGCTGCAAAAATTCCTTCTATTTTGTTCATAATGGTTATTATAAAGATTATCTGTACAGTTTAAATCATTAAATATAAAAATTAATTAATCACTATGAAAACTTGTGTATATTTAAGTTACAAAGGATTGGGGGCAAATTTACTTCACCTGACCTATTGTCATGAAATAGCAAAGAAATTTGGTCCTATTACAATTATAACGTTATGTAAAAATCTAGAAGAAGCTTTACATGATGACCCTATGATAGAAAATATTATTTTTATAAATAAATATCATAAACGTTTTATTGATATTTTAAAATTAAGACAATTTTTAAATTCATTCAATTTTAATCAAATCTTTATTTTTTATCCTAGCTTAAGAATTTATTTAGCTTCAATTTTTTCTAACATTAAAAAAGTTTATTCTTATCCAATTTTTAAGAAAAAAAAACTACACTTAATAAAGGCGGCAAAAATGTTTACTGAAAAATCTCTAGGGATTGATAACTGCCCAACAGAAACAAATTTTTTTATTAAAAAAGATAAAGTTGTAAAAATTAATGAAAGTTTTGGTAATAAAAAATTTAAAATTATTATTGGCGCAGGGTCTTCAGGACCAACAACTAGATGGGTCACAAAAAATTTTTACAATCTAATTAATAAGCTTAATAATAATGGGGATTATTATTTTTTTATCCTCTGTGGCCCAAATGATAAAGCTTTGTCAGATGAAATTACATCTAATGTTACTAAAAATAATTGTTTTTCTTTATATAATAAAAAAATAGAAGAGATTATTCCATATCTTTGTTCAGCAAATATGTATGTGGGAAATGACTCATTTGGATCACATATAACCTCTCAATCGGGAATAAAAAGTTTAGTAATACTCTTGGATACACCTAAAGCCTACACTGACTATAGCAAAAATTATCAAAGAATTATTCCAGATGGTATTAAAATTGAAAATGTGACTCATGGATCAAATTTAAAAGCAGAAAATATTTCTGTTGAAAAAGTTTACCAAGCAATAGTAAATTTTAAGTAATATTTTTTAAAATAACTTCTTTAGCTTCATTAACAATTGCAGATAGTCTTGCAGTTTCTGGTGAAATATCTGGATGAATTTTTTTTTGAATCTTAATATAAGCTTTATTCACATCATCTTTTGTATTATTTTTATCAAGATTTAAAATTTTATAAGCTTCTTCTAAAGATAATGTAGATGAGTTTTTGATATTTCGATTTTGATTGAATGAAAATCTTCCAGATCCTCTAAGTGTTTGAATTAACCTAAACAAACCAATTAATTGAATGATTGAAAACCCTTTTAACTTAACTATAGCTAAACTTAGCAATGTTAAGGGTACACTGAGTAAAAATTTACCTCCCACAGCAAGCACTACAGCCAAGATTATTGACCCAATAAAAATTATCTTTCTTAAATGTTTTGATATTTTTTTAGATGATATGTTGGCTAATACTTTTAGTAATAAGTAAATAATTCCAAAAAAAACTAGTGTATAAATGATTATATTCATATATTTAATTTATGCTTATGAAAATACCACAACTTGAAAAAAAATCAGAAATAAAAACATGTCATAACACTAGCTGGGAAGATGATTATAGCTGGATACATCAAGATGATATCTTAGAAGTTTTAAAAGATAATAAAAAATTAAATCCTGAGGTTAAAAAGTACTTAGAAGAAGAAAATTCCTACACAGACTTTCACTTATCAAATACTAAAAATATTCAAAAAGAGCTATTTGATGAGATTAAGGGGAGAATAAAGTTAGATGATGAATCGCTACCATTTAAAGATTTTGATTATGAGTATTGGACAAAAACAACGGCTAAAGGAAATTATTCCATTAAATTAAGAAAAAAAATTGGAACTAGTAATATTGAAGAAATTTGGAACGGCGATGAAGAAAAAGAAAAACTTGATGTGGAATATTTTGGTGTGGGTGACCTTGAAGTTAGTTTTAATGATAAATATTTGGGTTACTCTTTAGATATTAAGGGTTCTGAATACTACACAATATATATTAGAGATATTAAAACAAAAAAATTAATTACTGAAAAAATTGAAGAAACGTCAGGAAGCATAACTTTTAGTTTAGATGATGAGTATATTTTTTACTCCAAACTAGATGAAAATCATAGACCAAGAAAAATTTATAGACACAAATTAGGAACAAGCACTAAAGATGATGAATTAATTTTTGAAGAAACGAGTGAAGCTTTTACAGTTGGAATTGGTCTAAGCTCAGATGATAAATATTTTTTTATTAACACCTCAGATCATAATACTTCCGAACAATATTATTTTAATGTTAATGAGAAGAAACCAAAACCTAAATTAATAAAAAAAAGACAAAGAGGAATACTTTATTCAGTTAATTCTTGGAATGGAAAATTTTATAATCATACCAATGAAAATGCTGAAGATTTTAAAATAAACATAACCGATAGTTTGGAAGAACCAGAATGGAAAACCTTTATATCAGCTAAAGAAGAGGTTTTAATCGGTGGTTTAACATTTTTAAAAAACTGGATCATAAGATCAGAAACTTCAGATGCTTTAGATAAGTTATTTGTAAAAAATATAAAAACTGAAAAAGAAGAAGAATTAATTTTTTCAGATGAGACTGTATATGTCCCTGGTGCTTCTTTATTACAGAGAGATAAGGATACAGATGAGATTTATTTGAGCTATTCTTCACCAAAAACACAATCAAGAGTTTATTCTTACAACCTTAGCTCAAAAGAAAAAAAATTAGTTAAAGAACAGGAGATACCCTCAGGTCATAACCCTGATGATTACATTGTTGAAAGAGTTGAATGTAAATCACATGACGGAAGGTTGGTACCTCTTACGATTATAAGACATAAAAATACAAAACTTGATGGAACTGCCCATTTATTGCTTTACGGTTATGGTTCATACGGAAGTTCAATGAGTCCTGGTTTTTCTACTACAAGATTAAGTTTAATAAATAGAGATATTATTTGGGTAACCGCTCATATTAGAGGTGGAATGGAAAGAGGAATGAAATGGTGGAAAGAAGGAAAACTTCTTAATAAAAAAAATACTTTTGAGGATTATATTGCTTCTGCAAAACATTTAATTGAAAATAAATACACATCAAAAAATAAAATAATAGGAATGGGTGGTTCTGCTGGTGGTCTTCTTATGGGTGCAGTAGTTAATCAGGCTCCAGAATTGTTTTTAGGTATAATAATGGCTGTCCCATTTGTAGATTCTTTAACTACTAACTTAGATCATTCTTTACCCTTAACTGTTGGTGAGTTTGATGAATTTGGAAACGCAAAAGATAAGAAGGATCATTTTGATTATATTTACTCTTACGCTCCTTATAATAACATAAAGAAGATGAATTACCCTCATATGCTAATCACAACCAGCTTAAGTGACAATAGAGTTTTGTTTGATGAGCCTGCAAAATTTACAGCAAAACTTAGAGAATATAAAACTGACAATAATTTATTACTTTTAAAGACTGAGATGAATGCGGGCCATGGTGGTAAATCTGGTAGAGATGGTGCTATTGAAGAAATAGCTTTAGACTATGCATTTGCATTAAAAATTGCAGAAAAAATTTAACTTATATTAAAAACAGCCATTTGATACAAAACCAACAACTACAGAATTAGAGTCTATTTCAAACCTTCTTTCACAAAGTATTCCATATTTTTTTGTATTATAAACAAACTCTAAATTACCTTTTTCATTTTTAAAATCTTCATCTGGTTTACCTAGCTTCATTTGTAAGCTATCAGAGGTTTTTCCAATATATTTACTTAATTCTGTATTTTCTTTTTTAACAATTTCATCTGTCTTATTTTTGATCGTTTGACAATTAGTTAAAAAAATTAATAAAAAAATTATTTTAATAGCACATATTTTTTTCACTAATTTTAACTCTATCATTTATTTAAACTACTAACATTAACTTTTAGGTTGTATTAATCGTGCAGATTAAACTAAAAAGTGTTTATTTTATTAATATCAAAGTGATTTTAAGCAAGGAATCAAATAAGCTATTAATAACTTAACTTAAAGGAGATCAAATGTTAGATAAATATTTTGATTATCGAAAACATAAGACGGACTTTAAAACAGAAGTTATAGCCGGCGTGTCAACGTTTTTAACGATGGCTTATATAATGTTTTTAAATCCAGTAATACTTGCAGATGGTGGTTTTGATTTTGGAGGCGTGTTTACAGCTACTGCTTTAGCTGCAGCATTAGCTTGTTTTATTGCAGCCTTCTATGCAAAAACATGGCCAGTAGGCTTAGCTCCTGGTATGGGAATAAATGCCTTCATTGCATATGGAGTTTGTTTGGGGATGGAATATACCCCTGCAGAGGCTCTTGGAGCTGTATTAGTTGCCGGTGTAGTGTTCTTAATAATTTCACTTACACCCTTAAGAGCTTGGCTAATTAACTCTATTCCAAAAAGTTTAAAGCTTGGAATTGGAGCAGGTATCGGATTATTTTTAGCAATAATCGGATTTCAATTAATGGGACTTACATCGGATAATGCAGTTGTACTTGTGCAGCTTGGTGATTTAAGTAACCCTTTAACCCTACTTGGTGCTGCTGCTTTTATTTCAATGATTGTAATGGAGAAAATGAAAATTAAAGGCAATATTATTATTGGTATTGTTGCTTTTAGTATAATTGCATGGCTTGGTGGTTGGGCTAATTTTAATGGAGTTGTATCTTCACCTCCTCCTATGACTCATCTAATGACTTTTGATTTAGGTGCCGCCCTTAGTGCTTCTATGGTTACTGTAATTTTTACACTTTTCTTCATAGATTTTTTTGATACCGCAGGAACTCTTACAAGTGTTGCTAATGTAGCTGGGAAAATTGGAAGTGATGGTAAAATTAAAGATATAGATAAAGCAATGTTATCAGACAGTGTTTCTACTGTTGCAGGTGCCGTAATGGGTACATCAACTGTTACAACTTATGTTGAATCTGCTGCTGGTGTAAAAGCTGGTGGAAGAACTGGTATGACTTCGCTTGTGATAGGTCTATTGTTTTTATTATGTCTATTCTTTAGTCCATTAGCAACTTCACTACCAAAAGAAATAGATGCTGCTGCATTAATTTATATCTCAACTTTGTTTGTTCGAAATATAACAGACATAGAGTGGGATGATGCTG
>Ga0209709_10002996_pt1 | contig 14278 bp, 11 predicted proteins | sample ArcticOcean_MG_C_2_FD_187435 | JGI IMG/M metagenome (GOLD analysis project Ga0209709, IMG submission 187435) | Marine microbial communities from western Arctic Ocean - ArcticOcean_MG_CB4_136 (SPAdes) (version 2) | ecosystem: Environmental > Aquatic > Marine > Oceanic | place: Arctic Ocean... | reverse complement strand
TAGACAGCGCACGCCTAAAATTTTGGATGCCAGCGCAGACAGGTGGTGGGCGCGCGCGCGGGGTCGCGGTGGTTGGGGCGATCGGCGCGGGGTGTGTGGGCGACGGTGGTGGCGACGGTGGCGAGTACATCGCTGCAGCGCTACCCGCGGCCGAAAACAAGACAGTGCGTCACGCTTAGACAGCGCACGCCTAAAATTTTGGATGCCAGCGCAGACAGGTGGTGGGCGCGCGCGCGGGGTCGCGGTGGTTGGGGCGATCGGCGCGGGGTGTGTGGGCGACGGTGGTGGCGACGGTGGCGAGTATATCGCCGCAGCGCTACCCGCGGCCGAAAACAAGACAGCGCGTTGGACAGAAAAGTGCGCACGCTTAGACAGCGCACGCCTAGTTTGGGGGGTGGCGCAGAAAGGTGGTGGGCGCGCGCGGCGGGGCCGCGGTGGTTGGGGCGATCGGCGATGGCGATACGCGAGCGAAAGCGCAACGCGTTTCCGCCGTCGATCGCCGAGCAACATTAAAAGTCTAGACATAACAACACGCTAACCAACTCAACCCTTCGTGTCCTACAGTAACGAAACCGGCTGGAACAGTCCGCTGTTGCACCGATGGCGGAGATGTGGTACGACATCGAGAACGCGAAGGCGCTCGTGGCGCACGCGCTGGCTGGTCGCAAGGGCCTGGCGTTCGCCGACGCGATGCAGCGCGTCTCGTATGGGGCCGAGTTGAACCTGGCCACCTCGACGGGAGACACGTTCCTGCACCTCGGCGCGCAGTACGAGCTGCCGTGGTTCGTCGAGATGTTGTGCCTCCTCGGTGCCGGGCGCTACCAGGAGGGCGGCGCCAAGGCGGACATGGTGTACGTCGGCGCGGCGCCACAAGCGCTCGCCGACACTCCGCAGGCCAAGGCCGAAGCCGCCGCCATGGGAATGCGACTGACCGAGGGACACCACAACCCGCTCAACGTCAACGCCGAGAACGACAAGGGGCTCACGGCGCTGCATATCGCGGCCCGATCTATCGACGTGCGCTCCGTGCTTGCGCTGCTCTCGTGCGGCGCCAGCTGCGACCAGCGGGCGAGCGGCGACTACCTCATCGGCGCGACGCCGCTGTTCATTGCCGCGATCTCCCGCCCGCGGACGATCCCGGACTCGTTCGTTGGCATGCAGCCCGGCGCCCGCAAAATGATCCAGGCGCTCGTCGACAAAGGTGCCAACATCCACGTCGCGCTCGAGGGTGGCTGCTCGCTGCTGGCGACCATGGCGATGGCCTCCGAGATCTCGGAGGACGACATGAAGTTTGTGACGGGAGTCGGCGGCAGCGTCTACATGGCCGAGCTGGAGCTGGCACGCTTCCTGTCGGAGCCTACCCGCCGCTTCGTCGTGGTCCGGGGCCCGCTGAGCGACGCACAGAAGCGCGTCGAGTTCGAGAAGGGGATGGAGCGGCTGGCAAACCTCGCCGTCGACGTCACCTCTGAGACGCACCGGACGAACATCAAGACGACGTGCGGCGGCTGCTGCCTTGCCTTTGACGCGAAGGTGCTGAAGCTACAATCGTGTCTGTGCAAGAAGGCCTTCTACTGCAGCAAGAAGTGCCAGAAGGTGCACTGGAACCGCGCGGTCGGCGGGCACACGGCCGTGTGTCCGTTCGCCAAGTGGTGACATAGCGTCGTAGCGTGGTGTGTTCCTATAATATACGGCGATTATCTTACGTCCAACAGCAGGCGTCGTTGGGTGGCGCTTTCAGGCGCGGCGCTTCGGCGTGTTTGACTCCGATGAGGGGTTGGGGTCGGTGTTCGCTAGCCGAGCCGCCGCTCGGCGGCGCAACTCCGCAGCGGCAACATGGTCGATGTGCGCAGTCAACAGACGAATAGCGCCAAGCAACGAGACGTCGCGAACTGGAGCGCCCGTCGACCGGAGAAAGTCTCGAATGTCTTTTGAAATAGCACTGTAGTTGGAGGGAGGCATACACGGGGCCACGTGGTGTTCAACTTGCAGATTCAAATACCCAAACACGGCGGCTGCAACTGCAGATTTTGCTGCGAAATCAAGGGTCCCCGCACTCTGTCGCTGCACCCACCCAACCGAGTTGTCTCTGCACCCCTCCGCTGTTTGTGGCATTGTGAAGTGGGAGAGCGAGAACGCGAGGCCGAGGTACACCCCTTGGAGCGGATACGCTATGGCAACAGCGCAAAGAAGGTGGTAGGCAGAGGGGCATGCCCACCACCACAATTGCGCGTGGAAAAGCAACGCTACCACTTCGTGTACCAACCGCTCGTTGAAGATGAAACGCTTTGTTCTAACCCAGAGCTCGGCAGAATACAGCGACAGTGCCGCCACAAACCACATTTTGGGGTATCTCAAGACGAACCCAGGGGTTTGCTTCGCGGCAAACATATTGAAGGCGACGAAGGGTGCGGTATCAAGGTCGCCGTCGGCACCGATTTCATTGGTGAATGCGTGGTGTCTGGAATGCTTCGTCCGCCACCATTGCGCAGACGCGCCGACGAACACGTTAAAAACCAATGTTTGGAGAGCGATGTCCACGCCTCTGCGACCAACGCCCCCGCCGTGGCCAAGGTGGTGTTGCGCGAAGCCGCACTGTGCCATGGAAACACCTAGTATTACACCGCCGATGACCACGTGCCCAGAAAACGCAAGACGAAGCCCGGCGAGAACCCCCCCACACGCGATCATTGTCCACAGTGTCAAATGAATCGTCGAGTTGAACAACCCCGCGCGCCGCCACGCGGGTACGAGTTGGTCGGACATGGTTGGAGTGCGAACTGCCGACCGCAGCGCGTCGGCGTCGGCGGGTTGTATAACGGGCAACATAGCAGCGAGGCGTTCTGCTCGCGGCCATCTTCCGTGAAATGCAGCGAATAGGTCCGCACATTCTTGCGTGTCGTCGACGGACGAAGAACCAGCACTTTCAAGTATCTCGCGACCTCCAGGGTGTTTCGACGAAAAAAGCGTCACGTCGTAGACGACGCCGCCAATGCGCAGGAACACTTTAGGGGCGCGTGTTGCGCTGCGGCTCGCGATCGTCGCGCGACTGCTTGTTGACGAAGGGCGAACCAAAATTGGTAGAAAGCCGACGAGCATTGCTACCATGTACAGACACTCCAAGACACAAAACACAGGCGCGCGTTCAAAAAACACTACGCCGTGGAATATGATGAGTATGAACTGTGTACATTGGACTGCTGTGAGCACACGTTTCATTGGGTTGGGTATTCCGTAAACCGCCAGGGCGTAGTGGGTGTACATGAAAACGTGTACCACGGAGTTCGCGAACACGCCAAAGGCGAAAATGTTGCCCTGTCGTTCCTGCCACCCATTGGCGACGGCGAGCCAAACCATGCCTATTGTCCCGTGATGAAAGAGATGTAAAATCGATAGTCTATGCCATGAATGCGTCGCGATTATGATGAATGTGTCACAGAAATCGACGACCTTCATACATATATGAACCCACACAAGCTGCATTGCCCGGGGGGAGTATGCAGAAGGCGGCGCCGCGCCACCTGTCACGTCGCCATCGAGCGCGAGGGCTAAAGACACGGCGACCCACATATTAACTCCAGCGTTCATGACGTTATAGACCAAGAGTCGTTTTTTCCCGATGTACATCCTCGGCGAAGCGCGCATTGTTGTGTACAATAGAGTCACCACCGCAACGTAGAAGAGAGCAAAGCTGCGTTGTGCCCAAAACACGTCGATGCTCGCATACACAGTGTCGCTCATCCGATCGCCGCATACCAATCGGCTTGGGGGAGACATTGTCGTCCGTCGTCACGCGTAGCTAGTTTCGTGTGTGTTGTGGTGGGCTAAATGAGAACATTGTCTACACAAGAACCATTGCACGCCCGCCGTGGGGGTAAGTGGCGACGTTCAGGTCGATGGCACTTGAAATCCGCGCTATGTGGAAAAGATATTACGGCAAGCATGCCCAGCGTATAAGCATCGCGACTCGTGCATGTCGTGACCAAGAAGCAGACAACATTCAATTCTACAAGTGCGTCCAGGGTGTCATGTGCGCGGGGAGCGCTACGACGGTATCGTATGCTGCGGATTTTCCAGTCGCCACCCCCCCCGCCGCCTTTGGGTTAGAGCAGTATCGCGTTGCGTGTCCTTGGTGGAGAGCAGTCGAAACAGACGAGGATGGCGAGTACGACTACGTCGGGCTTGTTATTTTCGTCGTTCTTGGCATCGCGCTCTTGGTTTTTGCGAAACTGAAACTGCTTCCTCTCCTGTCCGCAGTGCGTCGAAAATCCCGGGGAATCACATCGTGTGTTGGGTATTTCGACGAGCGGGTTGCATCAATTCTATTATCTTATCCCACCAGGGGGCTCCAACGAGGCGTTTCGCCGCACCAGCCGCGGTTGTATGCGTGGTTTTCGTATGTCTACATTGCACTGATTTTCCAATCGGCGTTGTACGTGCTGACTTTTCCAGCTTCGAATGGCTTTGTGATCTTCTGTTTTGGTATTGCTCTCCTCGGTGTGCTAGGCATATGTTGTAAACTGTTCGTGAAGATGTTAACCACCGTCCGCGCCCGCGCCACCGAGCCCCGCGCGCAGACTGTGCCCACCACTGGCAGCAGCTGGAAAGCCTGGGTGTACATCACAGCTCTGTTTTGGATCGAGTTCGGGGTCGGCGTGTGGCTGGTAACTATTGTATTTCTTTCGGCGTCGCGTCGAGTTTCCGATGTCGAAAAGCGCGCCCTCGACACCAAAAGAAATGCAATAGTCACGATCAATCCAACCCGCCGATCGTCAGCGGTTAATAATACCCGCACCAGGTCGCGGTTTTGGCCTGTCCAAATTGCAGTGCCGACGTTTAAAAACAGCACTTTAGAAGAAAGGGTGTCCGCGCTGGAACGGATAGTCGGTAGCGACGACGACAGCGACGACGACAGCACAGATGACGAAATGTCCCCCGCCCCCCCAGCGAGAACAACACCGGCCCGCCGAGCGGCGGCGAGGGCTGTGAGAATCGCCGGGCGGGGCGCTGCGCTCTTTCGACCGGGACGGGCCAGAGCGCGGGATGTGGCGCTGGTGGCGTGCTTTGTATGTCTAGCTGTTGCGACTTCGTTGGAGTGGGACGACGCCAATCCAACAGACCCGCGGCCCGGGCTGTTTGCAGATTGGAACGCGAGGGGCGCACTGGCAGTAGTGCTGTTTTCCTGGCCGGCGCTGTTTGTGTATGATACAACAGTGAATGGGGGGCCGAGGCATCTGGGAGCGGAGGCGGTGTTGTTCATACAGACCCACGCTGCCGCTGTCGAGGCGGTGTGCGCATTGTTGCTGTACGCGACCACCATCCCGATTAACGGCGCTTCCGCCGTAATGTCGCGGCTGGTTCGGGGGCGCAAGACGCGCGGGCGGTGGAAGACATTTTGGACGGATCCCGAAGGCGACGGGGATCTGTTCGACGTTTACAACATGCGCACCAAGAACACGGTGTTTTGGTGTGTTGTGATGACCTACATCATAGGGGCCGCGTTCGCGGCTACTCTGACCGCGAAGTTGTCCCCCGGTACTGCCACAAGCGCCTGGCTTGACACCCAAGACGCGTTTAAAGCTGGATGCCCGATTCGAGTGGGGGAGTTTACAGCGCCGACTCCCTCCCTGTCCATCTCGGTATCTTCTGTGTTGCTGCGTACCCTCTCGTCGTTGAACGCGGACGAGCTCTCGGCGTGCCAAGGAAGCGTATTGAGCCCCATTGTGTCTGCAATGGACCCAGACGACGATTGTATCAAGTACGCGAGATGTCTCGCGTCAACGGATGACTCCGACGCGATCAAAACATGCGGGTTAGAGCACCTAACGTGTTCCACCGAAGCGGAGGCGTGTATGTCGGAAGGGGATGGATCGTGTCCCCAACAGTTTGCTGCGTGGGTGAACGGGGCCTACACGGCTGGCATATTTCGAGACACAAATCGAGACAACATAGCGCACGGTGTAGAAGGAAATGAGAACGTTGCGTTTCAAGCCTTCCTCGATCTCATCGACTGTCCTCGTACACTAAAAAAAACGTGCAACACACGGACGGTCGAAGACATTCGGGGTTCGCACGCCGCTTACACGACGTGTGGGGCCGAAATGGCCAAACTGACAGCGGAGCTCGTTTCCGGGCATGGTGACCTCTCGCCCAATCAAGCTCTCCGCGGGTGGTGTAACCTCGGCCTTGGCGATGCGCTCGTCGACGATGCGGCGGGGTGTATTGGCGAGCTGGCGTGCAAGGACATACGCGTTGATCATTACCGGGTCCCGCTCTTCGACGAACTCGACGAACTCGCCGCGCCCGACGACGACACCAACAACAACTGCACGTTTTCGTGCGACGATGTACGTACTTGGGAAAGCGCAATCGTCGGCAGCGTAAGCCGAAAACAGACATACACGCTCGTGGTCGCCTTGTGCGTTTTCTTGGTGGTCAATGTGGCGGGCTGGGACATCAAGCCCCGCTTGAAACCCGGCGCCAAAAAACGCTAAGGGATTGCACAACTCAGCGAGGGGGGGGGATGTCCGGGCCCCCTTCAATGTGTAACAAGAACATAACAGCGCGGCGCAAATCTCAACCACGGATATCGCGTGCGTTTGTTGGTCCTCTTCCCATACGGCCATTGTGTGTCCCGTGGACACGGCGGCAACGAACGCATCGATTACAGACGCCCCGGTGTGGGGCGTGTCGTCTGGCACGCAGCTACACCCAATAGCCTGCTTCACATGTTCCGCGGAAAAGCAAAACACGTCGTGTGCCGCGTCGGGAGCACGGCACATATTCCGAACTTCGACTACAAGATCGCCACCAGAAAACTCGGTTCGGAGCAAAGTTGGTTGTAAACGCAAACAACCATGTCCCCCAAGAAGTACTGGCATCCTCGCGCTATACTGTGCATCCATTGTAATAGTGGCGATCGAGCATCGCCAATAAAGGGGGTGGTGTCCACTCAAAGTAGTATTCACAGGCGGGTCACGAACAAGCTTCGGGCGTGTGGAGGCATATAAGCGTCTCTCTCTCCTGGTATATAATCCCGCTGAATAGTGGTTAGATAGAGATCTCTGAGATGATTACCTGGACGACCCCCTTATCAAACAACAATCCATACTTGAAATACGGATGTCAATTGGGTCTCATTGGAGTGCTTACGCAATTACGGGCCACAAACCAATACACGTTTTGGAATTTGGTTTTTTCGGCGCTTCAAGTTCCCATGGGAATTGAGCCATCCGTACTGTTCCTGAGTTCCGCCGCTGTGTGGACGGGATTTCAATATGGGGCCACGGACGGAACCAAACACCGCTTAATCAGACGCGCGCGAATTCCCAATATACCCACATTTATTTGTTTGGATGTTGTGGGACATTTCATCCCCATGTTGTGGTGGGGAAATGTGGTGATGAGATCCAAACGGCAAATAACTACCCGTGATTGGGCAAACCAATCCGCTTGGGTCGCAATGTACTATGCGTTCGTGATTAAGGGATTCAATGGGTACAGTCAATACACAGACTATCCGTATTGGAGACAGGTATTTCAGTCCGCGGTTGCACCACCCACGTCCATGTACGTAATGAATGCGATGATGCGTGGTAATTTGTATCCGTTGATTGGAGCACTGAGTGCCGTTTGGTACGGGAAAGATTATTTGGATTTACACGATACCCGTCCGGGGTGTGATACACCCCCATACTACACAACTGAGTGCGACAAACATAGGAGTGAACTCGCAAAAAAGATTAAAAGTCCAGAGAAAACCCGATAGCGCAATTGGATAGAGTGGACGCAGGACGATAATCTATTGTTCAAGTTCACGGCGGGCGCGTCTCCCCATCGAGTGCTGGCAGCTGCGGAAATAAAACCACCAAATAAGAAAAGAAAACCCTAAATGTGAGGGCTGTCGTCCCCACCATTGGCGTGATGGCGAGTAGCCCCCCCTTAATCGCGTTGGCTGTCGTTGGGGCGCTACAGTATAATCTTGCGAGTTTTGGGTACGCTGCAAACGCAGAGTGGGACCGAGGTGTTATGATAACAACGTTGACAACAGTGGGCATAGCAGCCTTTTTGTATTCCGCACTCGGCCCGGGCCCGGGCAGCGGACGGCGGTCTGCGCAACCAGCACCCGCCGGCGCAACGCAACTGCACTATCTTGTTGTGGCGCTCGGTGCGTGCTCGCTTGTTTTTTGGGCGATAATGCAATTCCATGACATCTCTGAAACCATTGGTACCACAGTGAGACCGACAGAGTTGTATGCTACCATATTACGCATATTTCTGTGTACGACCGGTCGTTTAGGGAGCGATGTCGCGACTTCGGACGCGTGGGCGACATCCCGTGACGGCGCCAACTGTGCCGGTGCTCTCTGGGGACACTCCAACAGTCGCGGGTATTGGATTTTCGCCGGAAATATATGCTGTATTGCAGCAGTGTGTTTCGCTGTCACTCAAAAGAACGGCGACGGTAACAAAGAGGCGGTCGTGGTGGCCACCGAGACGGTTGAATTTGTTTCTGTAATCGCGCTCGCGGTGACGACGGCGGATTTAACGATAGTGCAGGAGGCTGTATCTTGGTGGATGCTTGTGCCTTTCGCGTTGTTACACGTTGCGCTTGTTTTCACCGCCATTTCGAAATGCCACTGCACCGTGTACCCTGTGAGGTGTGAACAAGCGCAACAACTCGCGAAACTACAAACCGCCGCAATTGGCGCGGTCGGCGTTGTTGTGCTGTGGATGGCATATACAGCGTATTTTCTCCACGCGCGCGGCGGCGTCTGCGCCACCAACTACGACTGCCCGTGGACTTTGCAGTGCGACGCCGACACACGTGTATGTGGCGACATCACATGTGAGGTGTCAACGGACTGTCCATTCCTTTCCGTGTGTTCTCCAAGAGGCGTTTGCGAACCATCGCGCCATTTGACAGCGTGTGAATTTGCACCCGACCGCGTTGTCCATAGCACAGCTTTAGTCGATCCAACCGAGTGGGGGGCGGGGTATCCCGGATTCGCCTCGAGCGGCGAGGGTGTGGTGGCGGGGAAGAGACACGCTCGCCTCTTTGATTGCGATGGCATCCGACCGCCCACGCTCCGCTTGCAAATAAAACGCAACGGCACCGAAAATCGCAGATACGACGGGGCCGAATCACACTCTTTTTTAATTCGAAAGAGGGCGGGCGGCGAAAGGCCGTGCAACGTAGTATGTGACGCTGCCCACCCTACCCAACCCGCGGTTGGGTGTGAAAATGCAAAAGATGAGGCCCAGAGCGATTATTACGGAATTGTGACTGGGCGGGAAGATTACGCAGTGAATTCGCACCCGGCTGGCGCCACTTCTGAGAATTCCGAGATCTTTGTGACTGTACCAACGACCAACCGTTGGTGGACGACGAACGACTCCAACCTAAACCACGAATGGTGGGGGGAGGGCGGCGGCGGCGGCGGCGGCGGCGGCGGCGGCGGCGGCGGCGAGCCCATGTGGTGTATGTGTCAGTTCGCCCCCAACCAGTGTGTCCCCCCGCCACCACACGTCGGGCAATTGTTCTCCACATTGACAACCGTCCTCCCAGCAAGCCTCGCGTTGATATTAACGTTGGATAATCTCTTTCCGGCAGCTAAATCGTAGAATCCGAAACAAATTGGCACACACCCTCGTTGCAATGTGAGTTGCCGGTGTTTATTTTGGTTCGCAGTGTACGTGTCCAAGATTCCGCGACGTCTCTCCAATGATGACGTGGCGGCGCGCGCTCCTTACGTGCTGTCTGCTGCTGCTCGTGATCGCCGGCTCTCTCGCAGCCGAGGCCGATGTCAAGGCGGACGGAAGCTCGTCGCACTGGGCCGGGGCGGCGTCGAGCGCCTGGGATGAGATCAGTGCCGCGAGCGCCGCCGCCGCTAAAGCCGCCAGCGCCGCCGCCGCTGAGCTGGCGGGCAGCGAGTTCGCGAAGACGGTCGCCCGAGGCGTCTCGACTGCCGTGTCGACGGCGAGTGAGCTGGCCGGCGAGCTGGCCGGCGAGCTGGCCGACAGCGAGTTCGCGGCTTCGGTCGGCGACGCCGCTTCCACCGCGAGCGCAGCCGCGGCCGAGGGGCTGCGCACTGCGGGCGCGGCGGCGGCGGATGCGGCCAGCGACGGCCTCGGAGTGTTCCCCAACGCGACGCCCGACTTTCTGAGCGGCGGAGTGGCGTCGGCGCTGGCGAACGCGGGCCGCGAGACGCGCGAGCGCCTCGTCGCCGCGCTCGGGCTGCCCGCCGAAACCCCCACGGCGCTGCTGAGTGCGGTCCGCGACGGCGCGTCGCACGTCTCCTTCCTTCTGTTCGTGCTCCTCGCGTTCTGGTTCTTCTCGTTCTCCACGGCGCTGGGGCTCGTCGCGGCCGCCCGCATCTGGCCGGGTCCGGGGCGGATGCTGTCCCTCCTCTACTGGGTGCCCTCCGTTTCCAGCTGGGCGGCGAGGTCGCCGGGCACGTTCGTAGCTGTGGCCGCTGGTGCTGCGTTCGTCCTCCCTCTCGCGGCGGCGCGCGCGACGCGTGCCGTTCTTTTCATGGTCTGGGGCCGGCCGCGCGACATCGAGGACCCGGCGCGCGCCGACGCGCTGCTTTCGGTGCAGCTCGATCGCATCGAGAAGAAGTTGGACGAGCTCCTCGTCGCCACGACTCGGCCAGTGGTCGGCCGCGTCGTCGGGTGAGCACGATCGTTGCAATGTGAGTTGCCGGTGTTTATTTTGGTTCGCAGTGTACGTGTCCAAGAGGCTGTCCACGAGGCTGTCCACGAGGCTGTCCACGAGGTTGTCAACGACGCCCAATGACTCCGTACTCGACTGACGACGCAATCTTGTTGGCGGCCGGCGTGGCAGCCGGGTGGGGCGGCGTTCGCGGCGGTAATGTTTTCACGCGATCGGGTTGTTCGTTGGCGTTGGCGTTGGCGTCGTTTGCACTTGGGTTTCTGTTGTCGGTGCGCTGGTTTCTGTTGTGCACTTGGGTCGTTGGTTTATTTCTCGCGCTGGTCGTTGGTGCTTAACCTCGACTGTGTCTACCCGGCGCGCGCTCTTGCCGCCTGCGGTGCTTCACACGCTGCTATTGCCCGTCCCGCGTCCGCCTCGTCTAGCTAGTCACATTCGACACCGGAGCGCGCCGGTTCCGGCGTCGCAGCCATAGCAGCCATTGCACCCCTCATAGCATCGAATGACGCATTGGGGCTCCCACAAAGATCTTTCCCCACACCGCGAATGAATCGGCGGCGCTTGTTGGCAACGGCGACGAACTTCTTGATGTTCGCTATCAGCGTCTCCGCGTCTTGGTTGTCGTCGAACCAATGGAAAATTAGCAGGAGCTCGCTAATGCACATGGTGTCTGCCATTACAAAGTGTCTGACAAAAATTGTGTAAAAGCGAAGTTGGTAAATCTAGACTGTGCACACACCCGACTCAAATGTGCAACACATATGTTAATGCGGCTCGCAGACGTCGCACCGCCAGGACGCGCACTCGCACGAGGCGTTCCGCAGTATCCATTTGGCGTGGTGTTTGGCGTGCGCCTCGTCGCCGTCCTCGAGCGCGTACGCCCAGCGGCGGCGCCAGCCATTGACGGTAGCCATCTCCGGCCAGCCGTTCACGAAGCGAAGCAGCGGAGGCGACCCCTTCGGCGCCGCGCCTTGCTCGTGCAGATAGTGCGCCATCGGATCGTAGCGCGGGTTATTCTCGGCGGCGCCGAGCGCGGGGAATCCAGAGAGGCGCCCGCCGGCGGGCGACGGGCCAATGCTGCCCACGCTGAACAGCGGGCGCCTGCCGAAGGCGGCTACGACGCGGGCCACGCGCGCCGAGTTGGCGTAGTTACTGCCTCTGCAGAACGCGTCGGCAGTCCCGGCCTCGAGCCCCCAGCAGGGCCAGGGCTCCGCGGTGCCGGCGTGTGCGTACGCGCCAAAGGCGACCATGTCGTTGAGCGGGGCATCGCCCCAAACCTCCGGGCGTAAGAGAACTGTGAAAAAAACCAGCATGTCCTCCAGCATGTCAACGTCGAGCAGCGCGAGTTGAAGGGACGCCCTCGGCGGCAGCACGACGGCCCACAGGTCGGCCGCTGAGAGTTCTTTGGCGAACACCCGCTCGAACTCGCGCACGTCACCCGCCCACAGGACGTCGCTGTCCGTCGCGAGGACCCTCGGCGTGTTCGTTTGTCGCATCCACCGAGCAAGCGCCCACCACCGCAAGAAGAAAATGCGCCCTTTGCGCGTCAAGCCGGCGAAGAGGGGTGTGCTGTCAACAGAGGCAGTGGGCGCGGGGATTCGGTGCACCTCCACGCAGTGCGCGTACGGCGCCGGCACTTGCTGCTCGATGGTGGACAGCACGACGAGACGCGCGTTGCACGCGCATACGACACCCACGGTGTATCGCGACGCCGAGCCGGCGCCGAACAGCTTGAAGTCGATCGCGGTCCAAACGACCGGGGGTGTCCTGTTTGGGAAGGGCCTGTGCCCGTCCCCGACGCGCTTCGCGAGGGGGGGGTGCTCAAGCACGACGTTTTTTCGCGTGTTTTTTAGCACCACCTCGTCTTGCGGCGCGAGCAGAGTGCCATGCAACGAGGTGCAAACCAACAGGAGGAGCGCAGCCGCGAAGACGGGCGTGCGTTTTCGGCGAGAGCACGCCATTTGCACAGTGCATGCTTCGAGGATATAACGCAACGTAGCGACGCTCGCTCGCCGGACCGGCCGGCGCTGCGCAGTTGATGTAGGTTGACTTACATCAGGCAGCGCAACCCAGCTATACAAAGTGTCTGACAAAAATTGTGTAAAAGCGAAGTTGGTAAATCTAGACTGTGCACACACCCGACTCAAATGTGCGTAGCGTCGCTGGAGAACAGCGAGGGGTTGAGCCGCGGGTTGCTGCTAGATGTGGACAAAGGGCGGGGGGGGTGGCGCGTGCTCTGCCTTCAACAACTCGAAAACTGGCCTCGATCGACACAACAGCGCCTATTTATAGCTATCCGCGGACCGCACGCGACCGCCTGAGGTCTACGCACACATTTGATCTTCTGAGTTGTGCGCGCAGCGATGTCGAGAATCTTTGGTGGCCCGGGTTAAGTGTGGGCAAGAAGCAGTGCCCACATGCAGCGCAAAATGAACTGCCCAAAGTCCTCGGCTCGCGAATTTGAGCGGCACGCGGTGCTGTCGCTTCTCTCAGAGGCTCTAAGAGTCACGCTTTCCCCTCCTCGGCCAATTGGGAGAGACCACCAGCCTGTTCTGGTCCAGCGCGACCATGGCGAGCCGTCCGTGGGGAGGGAGGTGCTCGCCGCAGACGAGTGTAGTGCCATCGCCTACTACACAGACATTCCTCTGCACCCAGAATCGAGCAGTCTGATCGAAAAACACTGTGTGCTCGATCGATGCAGGAGAGCATTTGGCACTCCCCGATGTTCGGGCGTTGAAAAGGGGAGTGGGCCCCCCCAGATGACGGTTGCACAACTCGCCTTGATCTACCAAAGAGCCTGCGCCGTGTCGTTCCCCACGAAAATGATATTCAGGCTCGCGGGGCTGCGCCAGGAGACTTCAGCGATGCAGCGCCTTGGAGGTCGGTCACGCACGACGAGGAAAAAGATGAGAAGAGCAGTGTGGCGATTTCCGCAGCAGTGTGAACTGCTCGCGACATCAAATGAGTCATAGCACCTTTTGGTCGAGTATAGGCGTGCTCTTGCGATGAAAGCCGAACACGCGTGGGTGTTTGTGTGTTGTGCTGCGCGTTTGCTATCAGCTACATTCTATTAGCCTCTGGCAAACCCGGCTGTCGATAGATACGCGCGCCGCCGCGGGGACCTTGGCAGTCTCGGTAGTTCTGTGGGTCTTTAGTGGGGGGCGCGTGTTTTGATAATAAAGATCGGTCGCAATATCAACAGTCATGGCGCAGCCCGACCCGGAATTAGCCGGCGTGAAAAGACGTTGTATGATCTCTCTATTCGACATCGGTGCTAAGGCCGCCCAACGGTATGTGGCTTTAACCCCTGTCGTCGGCCCCGCATTGTCTCGAGTTGTAACCGACGTTGATGATGTCTGCAAGACGAACCGCGATTTTGTGGAATTTCGGGAGTACATTGCAGACCGAGCGGTAAAACAGGTCGACGGCGCCGTCCTTAGCGTTGCCACCGCTACCAAAACTGCTGGCAAAACTGCTTTGTCGGGCGATTGCGCGATTATGCAGGCTGCCAAAACTGCTTTGTCGAGCAGTGCGGTGGCGAAACGTTTGATTGCGTCGGCGGTTGGACTTGCCGGGATCGTTACTTATCATCAGTGCATTGAGAAGAGC